>Ga0351937_1041_pt1 | contig 44521 bp, 38 predicted proteins | sample TotcelHT113001M9_FD_206857 | JGI IMG/M metagenome (GOLD analysis project Ga0351937, IMG submission 206857) | Enriched cells from coal bed in the Powder River Basin, Montana, United States - Total cells T11 rep2 HSBNCT.T11.300.1.M9 ... | reverse complement strand
TAATAAAAATGGAAAGGGGGATGTGTTGCCTGTCTTCGATATATGTCCAAATATGTCCAAGATATGGTTGAGAGTGGAGTATGTAGTAAGTAGTATGTTTTACAGAAGGATGATTACGATGAAAAGATCAAAAATAGTACTGAGCCTGTTTGCTGTGCTTGTGTGTACGGTGAGTGCAGTGCAGGCGATTGATGTAAAAGAAGGGCTTGAGAATTTGTGGCAATATATTGTTTCGGATGAGCTTGATCTTGTGATGCCTAGTACGGTGATCAGTAAGCTTAAGGCATTGGCAAAGGATGCGAAGGTTGATTCTGTTGTGGTGCTCAATACGCCATGGGGCCCTGATAATACGACTTTTGTTTATCGAGTTGCACTTATGCGTCCTAGCCTGAGGGGGCCGCTCCTCGATTATTTTGCGAAGGAAGGTGGAAATTTAAATTGGCTCGATAAAGATGGGAAGGGCGTTCTCGTTAGGATGATGGAGAGGGCTACCGATTCTGACCGAAATGAGGATTGGTATTACATTAACGACCTGATCGAGCGAGGGGCTGGCGTAAAAGGTACTGCGACGTCATCGCCGCTGTTTGCAGCGATAGACATCAAGTGGAAAGAATCAGGGCTAAAGGACTGGCAATGCGAACTCATTAAGTTGCTTGTGCGCAAAGGTGCAGATATAAATGAAGTTTTCAAGGGGGAGACGCTTTTAATCAAAGCTATTGAGTCCGGAAAAGATCAATTAGCTCTCTGCCTCCTCCTTAATATAAAAGATATCGACCTTAACCGGCAAGATGAGAGCTCATCAAAATCTACGGCACTCCATCATGCCGTGAGGAATCCTAATATGATTAGGGTAGTTGAGCACTTGTTTCTATATGGGGCTGATCCTGATAAGCAGGACGCTCTTGGGAAGACGGCGGACAGCTATACTAAAGACAAAGATGTACTCCGGCTGTTTGAAAGAGCGCGGATGAAAAAAGCGCCAACGAAAAAATAAAAGAAGGGCGATAGGTCCCGAGTGGTATTTTTGTAGGGCTTGGAAAAAATCCAGGCCCTATTTTTAGTAGCGCGCCCAGCACGGGCGCGAAGTGAATTTCTATAGCGTGAAAGGCTCAAGCGTGAGGAGTGGTAGCCGGAAATAGGGGTGCCTCTGCTGCGAGACAGCGTTTGATTAAGCGCTTCCTTGCACCAGAACTTTTTTCCCTTCAAAGACAATTGCGAGTGCGATTATGTGCGTAATCCCTCGTGTCCTGAGCTCTGCTGCGTAATCGCGATCGGCGATTTGTTTCAGCGCTGCCAGAGCTGCTGTTTCAAGCGTTTCTTTTTTTAATTGAGAGACTTTTTTGAATTCTATAATAATCCCTGGTTTTGTCATATCCTTGGGAATAAGCATGACATCGTAACGTCCATAGCCACTTTCACGATTTGATTTTATTTCGTGCGTTTTTTCAAGGCTTACAAACATGCCGAGCACCAGTGCATGGTAAAAATTTTCCGGTTCGGTACCACTGATATCAAAGGTACTGAGAATTCGGGGGACGAGATTGACGAAACGCTCACGAAATTCCTCAATATCTCCCAAAACAAGTCTTTGGAGCATGCGTTGATATGTCCCAAGATCAACGACGTCGGCAAACCACTGCATAATAATCGTTTTATACAGTGCTGTTACTTCGATGTTTGGAATTGCAAGCTCCGCGCGTACAATCCCCTCTTCTTGCCACCAACGAATAAACGTGAGATACCCAGTCGCAATAAGAAAAGTCCAAAGCGCCGCAGCGCGCTGTTCAAGTGCTGAGAAAACAATGCTTTCCTCAAGTGTAACCACCAATGTTTTCCCTGCAATTAAAGATTCAAAATCTTCTTTGAAGGTAGTGCCACTGTGCCCAATCAAGAGTTTTACGAGGTCATTCTTGCTGGTATTAATCCAATACGTATTAAAGGTACCGGTGTTGCGTATGAATTGAAGAATTGACCACGGATTATAGACGTGACAATTTCCTGATGCATAGCCGTTATACCATGCGCGTACGGCATCCAGCTCGTGCAATAAGTTGTATTCGGTGAGCAGCGCCTGTACATCGGTTTCTAAAAAACCAAATGTATCGGCATAGTGTTGGTCAAGTAGGGTACAAACTTCAAAGTTATTCAATCCAGTAAAGATGCTTTCTTTGGCGATGCGCAAAATGCCGGTTATGACGCTGCGTTCCAAGTGAATATTGTCTTTGAGCCCTGCGCTGAAAAAATTGCGGGCAAATTCAATCGCCCTATCATAATAGCCGTTCAGATATGCTTCATGAATAAACGTGTCGTATTCATCGATAAGTAGAATTACTTTTTTTTGATAACAGGTATGTAGACCATGCGAAAGGGTTAGTAAACTGTTTTCGTAGGTATCTTTTGTCGCCGTATTTGCAATGATTTCCTGGATTTCTCGTTTTTCACTGGTGGTGAGGTGATCGACAATCTTTGGATGCCGCTCAATCTCGCGCGTGATAATTCCTTTAATTTTGGTGTAGCAATCTTCCCAGGTTGATACTTTCACGTCTTTGAAGGTTACAAAAATGACGGGATGTTGCCCCTGATGCGCCATGATTTCGGGATATTTGCTTACGGAAAGCCCATCGAACAAGTGTCGTTTTGATTGGGCGTGGTTTTCGAAAAAACATTTGAGCATAGAAAGATTGAGCGTTTTGCCAAAACGGCGTGGACGAGGAATAAGCGTTGCTTTGATGTTTCCATCAATCAGCTCTTTGATAAACAGCGTTTTATCAACGTACGCATAATTCTTCGTAATTATCTCTGAAAAATCACTGGTGCCAATTGGCAGCGCTCTCTTCATAACCAAACCCTCGCGAGTTAAAAACCATCTTCAAGAAATAGCTTAACACAAAAGTGACTTGCGCCGGTTTACCCAAGTTTCTTGTCTTGCACCGTGTAGCCCAATTTGCTTAATTGGTCGCGCAGTTCGTCAGACTTTTTCCAGTCTCGATTTGCGCGAGCTTGCTCGCGGGCCGTGATAAGCTCCTGGATTTCTGGTGTTATTGCAAGTTCTTTTTCTGGGAGTGGCTCAAGTGTTAAACCAAGCACTGTTTTTAAGAAAGTCGCAACGGCCCAGCGGCTGGTCGGGTGTTGTTGCAGGTGCCCAAGTGATTCGAACAAAACTCCCAAAAGGCCGGGGGTGTTCAGATCGTCACACAAGAAATCGAGCATTTTAGCAACGATTATATCTGTCTGAATGTCAACGCATGTAGGCTTGGTTTCTGTGGCGTATTGGGCAAAAAACTTGCAAATGCGCTGGTATGTTTTGCCGGCGACGTCCAGATCATCAAAAGAAAAATCCAATGGCGCTCGATAGTGGTGGCAGAGCAGCATATAGCGCATGACTTGAGGATCATATTTTTGAAAGACGTCGCGTAGGGTGAAGAAATTACCTAGGGACTTTGACATTTTTTCTTGATTAATGCGTACAAAGGCATTATGTACCCAATAGCGTGCGTATTCGTGCTCGTGATAAGCCTCTGATTGGGCCACTTCGTTTTCATGGTGCGGGAATATTAAATCCATGCCGCCGCCATGGATATCTATCACGTCCCCCAGATGTTTTTTTGACATAACGGAGCACTCGATGTGCCATCCGGGACGGCCATGCCCCCAGGGACTGTCCCAGAAGCCACCCTGTTCTTCGTGCTTCCAGAGTGCAAAGTCCATAGGGTCTCGTTTTTCGTCGTTTATGTCGACGCGGGCGCCGGCCTGCATTTCATCAAGGCTACGTTTTGAGAGCTTGCCGTAGGCTTTGTGCGCACGAAGCGAGAAATAGACACTCCCATTAATGCTATATGCGGCGCCTTTTTTTACCAAGTGGTCTATAAACGCTATAATCTCCGGAATAGTTTCGGTTACGCGCGGTTCGCAAGGCGGCGTTAGGCAGTTGAGTCGCGCCATGTCTTCCTGGTATGCTAAAATATATTTCTCGGCAACCTCGCGATAGCGCAATGGATCACCAAGCTCACGCTCGGCGCGTGCTAATAATTTATCATCAATATCGGTAAAGTTACGGCAATAGGTAACCGTGTAGCCGAGGTTTTGCAAGAGCCGGTAGAGTACGTCAAAAACAACGTAGCAGCGCCCGTGCCCAATATGGGCAAAATCGTACGGGGTGATGCCGCAAACATACATGCGAATGTCGGGCTTTGTGGTATCTCGTGGTACGAATGCCTCTTTTTGGCCGGTGAGTGTATTGGTTATGGTAAGTGTGTGCATATTTTGCCTCCAGAATATATGTAAAAAGTTTGTTACGTCTCTAGACTACTATATGGATTTTTTCGGTGCAATCGTACGATGGATGCTGGCCAATTTTGACAGACGTAGTATGATCAAAGCGATATAAACTTGCAGGAGTGCTTGAGCTCGGCGTTTACTAGCCGCCCTTCGACAGGCTCAGGACGAGCGGTGTGTGGAGCGATATAAACTTGCATGAGCGCTCGAACCCGGCCTGTTCTCCATATCACGCAGCAGCGAAGAGAGGGGCTTAAACCTTGACGAGCGAAGGGGGAAGTTTAATCGCCGCCCTTCGATCCTTCGTCAGGCTCAGGATGAGCGGGGATTGGAGCGATATAAACTTGTATAGGTGCTCAGGTGGGCAAGCAAGCGGGTTGGGACGTGCAAGATTAATTTTTGGGATTTAGTATAAGTTTTATTGTGAGAGTATTTGCATACTATGACGGGTACGTGGCGTATGACTATAATTTCTAGAAAAGCAGCGATAGTTCTGGTGTTTTGTGGATTTCTGGCGCAGAGTGCAGCGACGTATTGCGCGGCCACTCGTGGCGTTACGCCAAAAAAGTCTCGCTCGGGGTCGCCGAGAGCGCTCCCAGAAAGCTCTGATGGGGCTCTCGCTCCCGCGCGTGCGAAAAAAATTCGCGCTATTATTGTGCATGGCAATGCATTAGTTTCACCCAAAGCAATTAGGGCAAAAATGCCTTTTGCTGAAGGGGATCGGTTCCAGCCAGCAGATGCCCAGAAAGCGATCCGTGCGATCCATGGGCTCGGGTATTTTACGCATATTGCTATTGCCCGCGATGACATTTCAGGTGACACGGTCGATATTCATGTGACGGTGGTCGAGAAAAAGCGTGTGCAGACAGTTACGTTTGAGGGCAACGCTGACTTTGCTGACGATAAATTGCGTGAGGCGATTGAGGCTTCTCGGGTAAAAGTTCTTGACGAAAAAGAGCTTGGGACTTTGGCTCGGCGTATTGAGCGGGTATATCGCGACAAAAAGAGTCGGCATCACGTCAAAGTAACGGGGTCGCTTAAAAAAGCTGAAGAGGGTTCTTTTACGGCGCACTTTGTGATTGACGAGGGGAATAAAACCTGGATACGTAAAGTAGGCGCTCGTGGTGCAAAAAAAGAATGCTTGTCGATCCCTTTTGACTACCTCCAGAAAAAAATATTTACGCGGCCGGCTTGGATCTTTGGATTCTGGGACCGGGCGGGGACGTATCATCCCGACGCGCTCATGCAGGACAAATTTACCGTTGAAAATGCGTACCAGAGCAATGGCTTTTTTAATGCCCGTGTGACCGACACGCAGGTTAACGAGAGCCCTGATGGGTCAATGGACGTGGTCTTTGTGATTGATGAGGGCGAGATGTACACGCTCGGAAAGGTTGAGGCGATTGGGAATCATCTCTTGAATGACCAACAGCTTTTGGTTCGTATACCACTTTTTACGGGGCAGCTCTATTCAAAAGATCTGGTGCGTGAAGCGATGGAACAATTGCGTACGATCTGGGGTGAGTTTGGGTATATTTATGCTGACGTACAGCCAATTATTAAGCCTGACGATAAGACCCATACCGTTGCTATAACGTTCAAGACTGATCTTGGTAATTGCATTCGGGTGAACCGGGTTGACATTGTGGGTAATAATAAGACCCATGATCACGTGATTCGGCGCGAAATTCTGTTCGACGAGGGCGATATTCTGACGACCCGTCTGATGGATGAATCGAAACGTCGCGTGATGTTGCTCGGGTATTTTGATCAGAAAGACGGCGCAACGTGGCGTACTATTAAAGTCGATGACGAGCACGCTGATCTAGAGCTGGTGGTGAAAGAGGCGCGAACCGGAAAAATTGAGGCACAAGTTGGGTATGGTGGGCAGGCAGATCTGAGCTCGCCAACCAGTGGAATTAGCTTCCGGACAGCGATTCATGATTCGAACTTGCGTGGCACCGGGACCCGTTACAATATTAGTGCAAGTTATGCCCGTCAAGACAAAGCCTTTGAGATGATGCTGGCAAATGACTGGCTCTTTGATAAGCCCATTTATGGCAGTTGTGACGCTTATTTACGTAAGCTTTCCTACGAAGAATTTAATAAAACCGTTGAAGAGCCTCGTGAGCGCGATATTGGCGGCATGCTTCGCACCGGATTTAGGGTCGAGCGGTTGGATTATGCCCAGGTTGGCTTAGCTCTCGGTGAAGAAGATATAACGTATGAAAGCCCTAATATTGGTCGGCGTGTTTCCGATGATCCTGCAGTGCAGTTGCAGTTTCAGGAGACGATTAATCGTACGTTCCAGTCAGGGGATGTGCTCTGGCTTGGTGGAACGATGGCACAAGACTTCAGGGATCATCCGATATATCCAAGTACTGGGGTGAATTGGCTTGGTGACATGAAGATTGGGGTTCCCCATAATCAGCATGGATTTGCTTTTGTTAAAGCAACAGCGAACTTGCACTGGTATACGCCGTTAATCCAAGATTATGGCGTGGTGTTACACCTACACGGTTTTGCGGGTATTGTGCACCAGATTACGCAACACTCGATTCCGTATCGTGAGCTTTTCCACTTGGGTGGCCCGGCAAGTGTGCGTGGGTTCCTGTTTGGACAGATTGGGCCATCGCTCATGGGTAGTGATCTTGGCGGCAAGAAAGCGTTCTTTGTGAATGCTGAGCTCCAGATACCGATAACGGCAGATCATAATTTTTCTGGTGTGCTCTTCTATGATGGTGGTGCAAACTGGGATACCCCTAATGCCGGTGCTATTGGCAAGGCGTTTTTACAGCGCAATAACTTTGAGTATCGCCATGCGGTCGGCTTTGGTTTGCGGCTTGAAAATCCACAGCCAATTCAGATCGAGTGGGGCTTTAAGCTTGATCGCAAAAGGCGCCGTCACGAAAGTGCCTTTGAAGTGCACTTCGGCATGTCGCGGCCACTGTAAGGGAGGTCGGGGCAGCGCCCCGGGACCTGCTAGGAACTCGGGCCCTAGAATACCAAGTATATAAAGTGGCGCCTACAACCATTTTCATAAACAGTTAGATCCCTGAATTGGCATTGTATCATGGCAATTGCATAATTGACAAATTTTTATAAAAAATATAAGCTTTTATACGTTGATTTAAGATCGTATATTTTAGATTTAGGCCTTTATTTTCATGAAAGTTTTTTTTCATTTTTTGCTCTATACCGTGTTTTTTTCACTCGCTTTATGCATTGTTAGCCCAAGCTCAGCTATACGTTTAGATTTAGGGTTATCATCAGATTTTTTTCCTGATGATGACGAGATGGGCATGACGTCCGATTTTATGAACCATGAGGTTCAGCTTGATGTCTTGCAAACAGGGAGCTGGCAGGCGGTTCTTGATGCCATTGGCCAGAAAAAGGTGCAGCAAGTGGTGCCCCTTCTTGAACAAACGCCATTTTTTATAGACTACAACGATGGAGATGGGAATATTTTCCATCACGCTGCCGCCTGTGATTGGGGGTCTGATCAGTTGATTCAGTTATGTGCAAACCAAGCGGTTTATAATCAGCTTGATCGTCTATTCATGCAGCGCGATACAGGTAACTATACGCCGTTGATGGTGGCCGTTTGCGCTCAAAATCTCGACGCAACACGGGTTTTTATCGATCACGGGGCCCCGGTTGATGCAGTGGGTGGAACATTTGAAAATGACCGTGTTTTCAACGGGAACATCTTGCATCTTGCTGCGTACTGTGGCTGGAACAGAGAAATGCTTCGCCAGTTGTGTCTGTGTACTCGGGTTCAAAATAATCTTAAAAATTTACTTGAACAGCGTGATACACTTGGTCGGGTACCGTTGCTTTGTGCAATTGCTTACAAAAATATTGATGTGGCCATGTTTTTGAGCGATTTGTGCAGGCTTAGTGGTGTTACCTGGCGGCGCCTCCGGTAATTTTCTGGAAGTTATACCATTTATCACAGTACCACAACAAAACCATCAAACGTACTTTCGGCCTCCTGCGGGATAAACTCAGCGAGAATTCTTAACCCGCGCCTCCGAATTCTTGCGTTGGGCACTCCAATCGTTGTAGTCTTCATCCAGCAGGATCAGGAAACCCATGCTGGCGTGAGGGAAGTCGATGGAGCGCAAGCCGCAATTCTTTTTTGTGATTATCACGGTAACGGCCATATTTTTGTATATTCATCACCAGAACACTATTATTCGTTTGACGTGCGAGCAGCAACGCATTGAGCGTGCGATTGCACAGCTCAAGCAGGAAGAGCAGGCGCTTTCTAAGGCTCTTTGTAAAGCGTGTAGCTTGGATGGGGTAGCAGAGCATGCCCGAGAACTTGGCATGCAACCGATCCCGGTCGCCGCTCTGTATGAAATTCCGGGTACTCCGGTGGGTACGGGGGGTGCCGGCCATGGCGCTTAGCAAATCGCGCGCAATTGGGGTCGTCCTCTTTTTTTTGGGGCTTTTTGGATTGGCTAGTGCCCGACTGTTTTTTCTTCAGGTGGTAAAGGGCCCAGAATTTCTCAGGCTTGGCCAAAATCAGTATCGTGTTGTTGAAAAACATTATCCGGCCCGGGCGCTGGCCGTCATAAACCAACTTGAACAGTTTTGCCTTATCGGCCTTTTCTGACGCAATAAAAAGCTCTTTTCCGCCTGGGGAAAAAAGCCGCAAAGCTCGGAGGAAATCCGGGATCGATACTCATCGGTTTCAAATCCCTTCCTAGTGCCCGGCGTACCTCCTGGCCAAAAACCGTCTCATCAAGAACACAGACAAAAAAACTACCATCGGGACTCATGGCAAACTGCCGCCGCGTGGGCATGTAGACAGAGCGCAGTTTCTTGCCGCCTGACCGCAAGTCCCATACTTCGTTAAGGAACGGCTCGCCGGACGTTTTCTGTTGTTCTTGTCGAGAAACTTCCGACACCAGAAAAACCGAACTGCCATCTCCACTAAACCATACCCCTTCTTTGCTAATAGCCCCCTGATACTTCGGAATATCGAGCAGGCATTTTCCCGTCGCCGTATCCCAAACCTTAACCGTATTCTGTGAGGAGCCCGTCAATAGTCGTTCTTCGGTCTCACTGAAAACGGCGACCTCAAACGAACCGAGATCTTTTTGCAGGCACACACCCTTTTCATTGTCCCAAAGCTGGGTAACTGACCCATTCCCCGCGCAGGCAATAACCAGGCGCGCACCGGGGCCGTACAGAACCGGAATAAAGGCACTGTCCCCATTGTACAAAACGGATAGGTGCTCGATATAGTTCGCTCTCCGTTTGAGTAAGACCGAAATTCCCGACATCAGCAATTTCTTTTCAAGCTCTTGTAGCGGGCAACCATCACGCCTTACACGCTCCAGGAAAGCCCGAAATGTCGCTCGTAAGATAAGCGGCCAGTAGATCCCGCTCTCATTTTTGCAGGCAGCAACGCATCCACGAAGCAGTCCTGAGCCCGTGTACTCCCCCAGGGATGTAACAAAGAGCTCATGTTTTTCAGGCGCATAGTTTTTGATCACCTGTTCAATCCCCAGCTGCGCTTGATCCTCACGCTTTCGCTTCATAGCCGGTGCCGCATGGCATCCCACTAACAATATGGCCAAACTGGCCAACAGATACTTGCTCATGATTATTTTCCCTATTTTTTACGTAACCTATAGAACTCACACGCTAATGCGCAACTTAAGAATTTGCTTAAAACCCGTTCGTCCTGCCCATCGGCCTGTCATCCGTCCTTCGACTTCGGCCTGCCTGCCCGCCATAGCTCGTCCACGAGCGAAGGCTGAGCGGGTATGCCAGCCGCTTTTTAAGCCGTAGGCCCTATATGCCTACAGCTTCTCAAACACCTTCTCTGTGCTCCACTCTGTCCGGCACAGGGGGCACAAGAACGACTCTTTTTTGTGCTCTTCCCTCGACGTATTGAGCCACAGTTTCAAGCAATCAAGACAGTAGGGGTGCGGCTTGTTTTCTTTGTTACACCCAAGAACAATCAAATTGCCCGCCCTTTCTATTTTTCCAAATCCAACGGGAAGCTTGAGCTCGCCCAGATTTTTCTCAAGCTCGTCGTTAGTCAGGCAAATTGCGCAGGAGGATTCTTGCAGATGCTTAAATTGGGAAAAGAGAGGAAGCGCTCGCTGAACAGCATGTTCTGCTAACGGCTTAGCATGGATAATGGTAGGAATTTGCCACAACCTCATATGCCCGCCTACACTCCCAACAGGGACATCAGAAAACCGGCCGAATTGCTCCCAGCTTCTGGAAAGCAAATATTTCTCATCGTGACTAAAAAAAACCTCATCAACCTCTGGTTGTTCAAATACCTGCAAATAATTACCTGTCGCAACGTCCCCAAGAGCGAAACCGCTCCAAGAGCGTCCTCCTATAATGACATACCGCTCACTAGGACTCAAAACCATAATAGAAGCCGAACCAGGGACCTTGAAAACTTGCAGGCATTCCGCCCGTTGAGCATCCCACAACGTTACAATGGTTTCTTTGGGAAATTCGCCTGATTGCTGCTGAATATACTGTTTAGTAAAAATTTTCCGCCCCAAATTCAACTCTAGAAACTCAGGATTCTTGAAAACGTCTGGGGCTGTACCCAACCATTTCCTCTTGTCGTACCAATTCCCATCCTTATAGATTGCGTCGATCCAAAAACCCTGCTCATTTTCAATGAGAATAACACGAGAATAACGAGGCCGTCGTACATCAAAACTAAAATTTTCCGGTTGAAAGTTTTCACATTCTTTTTCTGTACTACATAGTCTGTCCCACTGCTGTAAGGACACATTAGCGCGCCGCACAGGATCAACAACCACTGTAATTTTTTGAAACTGAGCAAATTTCTCAAAAAAACGCATGCCATCTAACTTTCTCTCAAAATCACCCCATGAACAGCCCCCCTGAACCATACGTTTAAGAAGCAATTGGAAAAGCATAAAAAACATTTTCAGACCACCCATAGCGTTAATATATCGGCGGGCAGACAACACCCCATGCGCCAGGGTTTGCGCATCGCAGGTGTTTAGATACTTTTCAAACTCGTCATGCTTTTTGAGCGTGTAGTTTTTGATGGCATAGGCAATCTCTGACTCCAACAAAGGCACTTGCTGCTGCTCTTGCTGCTTTGGCGCCTTGGGCTTTTGCTCCATGGCCTGCGTAACCTGACCACAGCTTAACAATATAGCCAAACTGGCCAACAGATACTTGCTCATGATTATTTTCCCTATTTTTTACGTAAGTTTTATTTTTTCTAAACTAACTACTCTTTAAGCGTTTTAGTAAACGCCTCAAACGTCCACTCTTTCTGGCACAATGGGCAGGAAAAAAAGGTCCCAAGCGGTTGCTTGCGCCGCCGCGCCTCAACCAACTCTTTTAGGCAAGAAAAGCAAAAGGCGTGTGCTTTCTTTTGGGCACACCCAAGCACCGCCAAATTCCCCACTCTTTCTAGTTTATCAAACCTAACCGTTTGGCTAAGCCCAGAAAAGTATCCGTCCATCGCCAACGGTTTCAGGCAGATCGGGCAGGTTAACTCGCACAAATGGGCGTGTTTGCGATTAATAAAATCACGAAGCAGGCCCTGCAGCTTGTTATTGCACAGAACAGTTTTTTTTAATAACAACGTACCCATCGGCCGGGTCACCATAATGGTTGGAGCCTGCCAATGCCAGATTTTTAAACCCTTATCACCAAACGTCAAGATAGTACCACTATCACAGCAACAGGAAACTTGTGACGCCCCATCATGCAACAGATCCTGCACGCAACACCCTGTTTTGACATCCCAAATTTTCACCATACCCGCACAGGATGTGGTAAGAATTATCCCGTCACTGGGGCCAAAGACGCTTGACGTGACAGGATCATCATGGGAGAACTCTTGTACAACTTTGCCAGAACCAGTGTCCCACAAGGTCGCCACATGCCCAGATGTAGTCAGAGCAAATTTTCGAGTGGGACTCAAGACCGCATGCCCAACGAGCACTTCTTGAGAAGATATCTTCAAAAATACCTGGGTTTGGGCATCCCACGCATACCCGTTATTGTCAGCCCCTTCGAATACCAAGCGCCTTTGGCATTTTTGGGTCTGAACATCCCAAATTTGAACAGTGCGGTCGCACCTGGTTATAATACTTTTTTCGTCGCGACTAAAGCTCCCTTCACACACGGGAACCTTGTGCCTAAACCCCCTCAGACATGCACCATTTGCCGTGTTCCACAAGCGGGCACTGCCATCCAACGAAGTTGTAAGAACTACCTGATCACGAAGGCCAAATACTACACTGGTTACGGGGCCACTATGTCCGTTGCATTTCTGAAGACACCGCCCCGTTTGCGTATCCATAATCAGGATAGTCCCATCATGGCAGCCGATCAGCGCGCGCGTTCCGTCAGAGCTCAGCCCCGCTGCTGTGACAACAGATGGAACCTGGTTAAAATCACGCAAGAGGGTATAATTGCACGATCGATACGCGTCTTGATCAATTTTCAAAAATGGCACCTGTTTAAAGTGCTCAAAAAAATATGATTCATGTAAGCTCTTCTCAATTTCTTCCCAAGAAAAACCATCCTGAGCCAGACGCTCAAGCAGTGCCTTAAAAATGCTCGACAACAAAAACTTGCCCTGCAAGGAGCACGAATTTCGGCGGGCAACCTGCAGGGCATGCCACAGCATGCGTACATCAAATTTTTTAAGTCCCTTTTCCAACTCAGCACGCTGGTCAGGCCGATAGTTTTTGATAACATAGGCTATCTCTGACTCGAGCAAGAACGGCTGCTCATGCAGCTTTTGAGGCTTTTGAATATTTTGCTCCCGCGGCGCCTCAGGCTTTCGCTCCATGCCACAAGCTCCCTGCCAACCGGCTAACATGGCGGCCAGACCGGCCAGGAAATATCTGTTCATAATTACCTTTCACCCTATACCGATCACGAGAATTAACGAGGCATTTTCAGGGCCCGCTCGCCTGCCCTCCATAGCTCGTCCAACGCTTCTTTCGGCCCCCTGCGGGCACAGAAGTTTGGGTGATGGGGCTGCGCCCCATCAATCTTCCCGCTTATAGATTCGCGAATAAAAGCACCCTGCGTTATAGAGAAGTTACTTCAAGCGCAACCAGACGCCGTTCGTCCTGAGCTCGCTCATCCTGAGCCTGACGAAGGATCGAAGGGCGCGAACGCAATGCGATTAGTTGTTTTTAAAGTACGAGCTCCATATATTCACGTCACGTGCAATAACTTTTATCATGCCACTTATTATAATAAAAATTATTAAATTGTCAATTTCTTAACAAAAATGATAAACAACCCGGACGCACCACAAACAGCGCGAGGGGCCCGTATCACCGAACCCCTCACTCAGCATAACGTTTGATCGTTACCTCTTATTCGTTTATTTTCTCCATAACTGTATCAGGATCCCAGAAATGTCGGCACTCAGGACATGGGAACTTCCCAAGCTCATTGGCTGGAACATCAGCGCCCTTTCCGGACTTCACAAAATCTTCCTTTTCCTTTTTCTGGGCATCTATTTTCGCTGTTATGTGCGCTTTTAAACCCCCTGAATCGCACACTGAATCGTTGGGATGAAATATATGGGGAACATTTTCATTACACCAAAGCACCAGAAGACTTCCAACCCGTTGCACATCCCCCTCAATTCCCGGCGTCTCTCCTCTTTGCTCTCTTTGTTTTATTAGTTTTTTCAGCTTCTTTAGATCGTCTTTAGAGAAATCTTCCATACAGAGCGTACATGCCCCCACAAGTTCAGTTGCCTTCTTAACAGCATCAACGGTCCATTCTTTCTTGCAAACAGGGCACCCAAACTTCCCGTCTTTGGCGTTTTTTGGATCTTTCATAAAATTTTCAAGACAATTGATACAAAAGGCATGAGGCTTGTCAGCGGTACAGCCAAGAACCACAATTTCTCCCGCCCCTTCGATCGTCCCTACTTTGACGGGCTGCTTGATCGCCTGAAAATCGACCCCAAGCTCTTTCTTGCAAATTCCACAGGGGACTTTTGGCACCGGCTTCTCTTTCGGTATCTTGCTTGCCTGCTCCGCCAACTGCGTCAACGAATAGGAAAACCCTCTTAGCACTGCATCAGCATTTGCCCGTGCGCTACCAACAAACAGCAACAGACTGACCAGAATGGGTGCTACCTGGTATGGTACTCTCTTCACCAACAACTCCTTTTGTTATGAGTTTTGTGGGCTCTGCCACAGAAAAATTTTCACCACCAGTTCTACCATATGCTCGAACTTACGCAACCCAAAAAGCAAGGGGCCCGGTAATTCAGGCCCCTTACTTGGTGATTAATTGTTTTTTTGGGTGCTAGCCCTCAAGTTACCCCAAGTAGCTTTTCACTTTGGCTTTTAGATCTTCAAAGCTCATAAAACCACGTTCCTGCCCCTTGATCTCGCCAGCCTTAACAAATACAAACGTCGGAACTGATGTCACACGGTACTTGACGGCTAGATCCCGTGACTCGTCGACATTAATTTCAATAAACTTGTAGGCTGGGCCCAAGTCACGAGCAACCTGCTCAAAAATCGGCTTCATCTGCTGGCACGGCCCGCACCAAGCGGCCGCAATATCAATCACCAGCGCGCCCGAATAATCTTCTACTTCGGCCTTAACATTCTCTTTGGTGATTACGGTAACCATGTATCGTCCTCTGTTTTTATACATCACTGCCTGTATAACTCTATTATACCAACGATACCAAGAAGTGGCACAAAAATCTAACGAACACTCTCGGCTGGTTCGACTTCTGCTGACTTCTTGTCATCAAATTTCATGCGGCCCCTCTTGTACCCCTTAAAGTGAATCGATTTGATACCATCAAAACCAAATTTTTGCATGCCGCGCGGGCCCTTATTGTCACTAAATTTTATTTTACTGGCAAGATCAATCACAAAGTCGTATTCGCGCCCATTCTCACGATCAGGCTTCTGGTCTTCTCGCGGCTTAAATACGACTTTAATTTTAATAAATTCGCCCTCTTTATATTTTTTCTGGTACACCCCTGCACCACCAGGCAAAAAGACCGGACTAATCGATTCTATCTCATCAAGCGAAACAACCACTTCTCCCGCCGAGCGAATACTGGAGGCCCCCGGGGCCGGTTCATATTTCAACGTCAGCTGGTCACTCTTGTTGCCAATGGTAATCGACTCAGCCTCTACTTTTTTGCCATCAACTCGCTCAATAATCCCGTAGCACCCGCAGGGCGTTTTGGTGTCAGACGATAACGACCCAAGCGCTCCGAGCTGCACACAGACAAAGAACGCACACCCCGCCACCATATACCGATATAACCCAGACATAGGAACATCTCCCGTGAAACCCATCAATATGCCACCGTCACTGTACCACGGTGGCTGAACCGGTAGCAATAAAAAAGGGGAAAGAGCATAATCTTGCACTTCCTGTCAACTGTGTAGTATGTTGCAAGTGGTAAAAAACAGGGGCTACTTTTTGAATTTTAGGAGAATGGTATGAATGCATTAAAATGGGGCACGCGCATAGCACTCATCTGCTACGTTCTCATCACCAGTATGGGCACAACAGGAGCATATATTGACATAACCTGCACAAAGCAGCATGAAGAGATGCTCCAGCAGTGGTCCGACATGACCAAACTCATGACAGGGGACGATTCACGCAACGTTGCGCAAGAGGGCTTTGGGCACACCAAAGATACCTTCGAAACCCTGCAGCGCATTATTCAGCGCATACAAAACTGTATTATGGCTCATTTGCCCGAAAAACGCGTCCTTGACCCAAGCTCGGCAACCCTCTTTGTCGCCGCTCCCGGGGCCCTCCAAGAAGCCCTCGAGAAACTCTTTACATACACAACGCAACTGGCAGCAACCTGTCATCAGACACCGCTTGCCCAACTACCGCTTTCGACCCTTGCAAACTATCAGGAGCACTTTAAGCTTTTGGAAAACGGGCTGTATGCCTGGACCAAAGCAACCCGGCCAGGGTTTGGCGAAGAGCCTTGGAATTATGCCCATAAAGAACTCTTGTCAACAGTCTTCCAGAGCCTTGCAACTATCGCACAGCGTCTGATCAAAGATTGTGACCGCTTGGGCACACAGGTAAAAAAAGAACACAAAGCCGGTTCCGACCCCGCACTGGCACGTGAAAAAGCAATTACAAAGCTCAAAAGTTTGGCCACCTGCGCAACTAAAAAGCCCGGCGATGTCAATGTCGTTAAAACTGGCTTTGTGTTTGTAGACGACATCAGTCAGAAAATTGCCACAGAAATCGCTTCTATGGATGAGCTGGTGCGCTTTAAGCCACACCAAATACCCCAAACAGAGGCCGATAAGCTGGCCAGACTCACGCATAATGCGCAGGATATCACGAGCGCATTTTTCACCCTTTTGGGCCAAGCACAGCGGGACATGGCATCCCAACCGGGCAGCCCGGCAGAGCAGGCGGCAATAGCCACAACCCTCGCAACACTTGCCAAACTCAAAGAGCAGATTAAAGAAGCCCAACGCAAGACAACTGGCCGCATGGGCGAACCGTACTGGTGCGCAGAAACAAAGCGAGTGCTTACGGAGCTTTTTACAACCATTCAGCGCTTGGTTGACCGTGCCTATGCTGATTGCACAGCCCTCCATCAAACGTGCGTAGCCCCATACCTACCAAAACATCCAAAAAGCCATGCAACTCCCGAGGGGCTTACCAAGCGCATCAATTATCTTGCCGGCAAAATTCTGCAAGGGCCATACCTGGACCTCTATGGTTCTCGAGGCGCCTGCGGCAAACTCGTACAAAAAATGCACGAAAAAATGCTGATAATTATAAAAGAATTGCACGAGTATCTCGCCACTATCGAGAGCAAAAAGCAGGAGCTCTTGCTTAACTTGCTTGATAGAGTCGAGACATCGTACCGACGCCTGATAAAAATTTTACACAAGATAGATCTGATCTCGCAAAAAACAAGTATGCAAAACAATCCTCAAGTCCCCACAGAGACCATGCGTCGGGCGCTTACGCTCTTGCAACGTTCCTTTGTATCACACAACCAGCTAATCGAAGAACTGGCAAACACGCGGGCGGGACAACCAGAGGCCCGCGACGCACGCGACGTGCTTATGCTCTTTGCACAACAAGTGGGCGCCCTGTACGAGCAAGCAATTGGATCATACAGTCGGCTCTACACTGCTCTGCAAAAACCAGACGCGGGCACCAAATAGCCGCGCGAAACATATTGCGCTTTTTTAGCACCCATTTTACGCTAAACGTGTTTACACTCAGGGTATGATTTTTATTCTTTAATTTAAGAAGGGCTCTCTCATGGATCGTTATTATGCACAATCGTACGAAGGCGTACAGAGTTTGATGTCAAAAGTCTTTTGGTGGATGGCGGGAGCACTTGCCCTCACCGGCGCAACAGCGTACTACATCTTTTCAAACCCGGTGCTACGCGACGGCCTCATGAGCCGCCCGTGGCTTTTCCTTACGCTCTGTATTGTACAGCTTGGCGTGGTTTTGGTGCTCTCAGCTGCTCTTCACCGCATGAGCTACCCGCTTGCGTTCTCGCTCTATACCCTCTATGCGCTGCTCACTGGCGTCACCATGTCGTCAATCTTTGTGGTCTACACCATGGGTTCGATTGCAACGACATTCTTTGTCGCCGCCGGCATGTTCGCAACCATGGCGCTCTATGGTGCGTTCACCAAGGCCGACCTAACCTCCATTGGCACATTCCTCCAAATGGCGCTCTGGGGGATCATCTTGGCCATGGTTATCAACATGTTTGTAGGCAACAGCATAATGGAACTTATTATTGCCATCGTGGCAGTAATTATCTTTGCGGGACTAACGGCTTATGACGTCCAGCGTATCAAAGAGTTTGCCCAACGCGCTGATATGCAAGATGAAGCTACAAGCAAAGTTGCCTTGCTTGCATCACTCATGCTGTACCTGGACTTTATCAACCTCTTCCTCAACCTGTTGACCATTATGGGGCAACGAAAAGATTAGGGATTAGAATGTTTTAATTTTTAGGAGAATAGTAATGAAGCACCAACCATCCAGAGCAATACTCTGGTTTTTAAGTTGCGCGCTGCTCGTATGCGTTCACCACGTAATACCGGTCTCGCAAGCGCCCGATAAACCAGGGCTGATTGTCTCAAAAAAAACCGTACAAGATTCACCAAAAGTCACCAGAGGGCCCTCAAAAACCCCGGCAAACAAGCCCCCAGTTGTCCCCAAAAAACCTATCGCTGAACCAGCATCTGAAGACTTAGACACAGCGCCCGCGCTTACGTCTCTGGATGGTTTTTCTGATTTTGAAGAATCAGTCCAGAAAAAAATGGCTTCCCTTGAAAAATTGGTCACCGATGCGATCGTATTATTCAAAACAGAGCGTATCGGGAAAGCCTGCCGCGCCTTTGAAAAAGACGATAATAAATGGTGGATTGGCGAGTCGTGTATCTTTGTCTTTAGCAGCACCGGAGAGTGCTATCTGTACGGAAATGACCTGGAAGTCCTCTGGAAAAACTTCTTAAAACAGGCGCCACAAGAAACGGCTGAGGAACTTACAAAAGCGCACACATCATTCATCCCAGAAATGCTTGAGCGTGGACGCAATGGCGGCTGGATGCCAATCACCTGGAACAATGGGACACTTTTTGCCTACGTCAAAACAGCCATCAAAAATGGACGCCGGTACATTATCGGCTCGGGATTTTATCCTGATTCTGCCCGTTTTACCGCACAGGAGCTAGTCAAACGAGCCATTCAGTTCGCCAAACAACGGGGCGCAAAAACACTCTTCAGCCGGGTAAACAATAGCTCCACGTTTGCAAAAGGCGAGGAATATATCGCGGGCTATGATATGTCCGGCATGACCATGTGCCACGGCCGCATGCCCTTCTACACCGGTCAAAATCGCTTCGCTATTACTGACACAGAAGGGAAAAAGTACGTTCGAGACCTCATCGAAGAAGCACAAAGAAACGGCTCTGGATGGATCGAGTACCAGGAAGATTGGATGCTCAAGCGCGCCTATTTTGAAGCATTCACCGATCCGCGCACGGGCAAACGGTATGTGCTCAGCTGCGGCTACTACCCAACACTCAATAAAGATGTGGTCGAAAAATTCGTCCAAAAAGGCATCACGAGCATTAACAAGATCGGCAGAAAGGATACTTTTGCCCAATTCTCCAGCTACTCAAAAGACCCCGAGGGATTTGCCTATGGGCCATTGCGCATGTTTGCCTATGACATGGACTACAACATGCTCGCCGACGGGGTCAACCCCCAAGCATTTGTAGGACACAATCTCTACGAAACGGTCGATCCTGAGGGTAAATACGTCGCGCGCGAAATTCATGACCTTGCCCTTAATCAGGGTAAAGGCTGGATCTCTTTCATGGAACGCGGCGCCTACAAAACTGTTTTTGTACGGGCCATCGATGTACCAGAAGGCAAGTTTATTGTTGGAGCAGGCTTCTTCCCGGGAACTAAAAAACATATCGCAGAGTCACTTGCTGACAAAGCCGTGCACTACCTGGAAACTCACTCGCTTGCAGAATCGCTCACGGCCTTTACAGATGGCAGCAATGAATTCTTGCGCGGCGACCTGTATATCAGCGTCTTTAATGATGCCGGCATCTGTTATGCTTCCGGCCCTGACCGTGAACATATCTGGGCAGACGAACGCGAGACGGTTGATGAAAGAGGCTATGCCGTTATCGACAAAATAATTGCAACTGCCAAGCAGGGCGGCGGCTGGGTCACGTACAAACTCCGCGATGGCAACTACCAGGCCTTTGCGCAGCTCGTAAATAAAAAAATAGAAAACATCGTACCAAAAGCAGGCCGGCCGGTCATCCCACCACCAAAGACGGCCAAGAAGGGACGATTAACGGTTGTTGAGGAGCACGTCGACAAGAAGCTATCAGAAGACTTTATTATTGTTGTTAGTTTCTGCGAATAAGAACTACTCATGCCCCCGTGCACAAACACCATGCGTGCACCGGGGCATTTTTCCTGGAGAATCAAAACATGACAAAAAAAATTTTGGGGGCGATAGCCCTGCTCTGCTACGCCAGCACCAGCTGGGGAGTCGTACATGAGTCGCTCTTGCCATGGACAAGGTCTAAAGAGCTGAAATTGCAATTTGTAGGGCTCGCCGACCTATTTAAAAAACAGAAGTTTAATGCTCAAGACATTGCCAAAAAGCTTGCCGACTCGGACGGTACAGACACCTACAAAACCCTTCTGGAAATTCTTACTGCCATACCTAAAAACCCAAAAACGTTCTCCGATGCCATCGCCAGCGTAGAGCTCAGAACCACCGTTTTAACATTTCTGAGAGACCTAGCTCTTGCCTGTTATATCAACAATGACCCTAAACAGACAGATGCCCTGTTGCCTGCACTGGTTGCCGTATTTAACAATAAAGAAATTCAAAAAGCGCATGCCAAACTTTATGCCCTAGCAAAAAACGATGAAAAAACAGCAAAAGAAGCCCGTGCACAAATAATCAAGCAGCAAAAAGAAAAAGAGGCTAAAGAAAAACGCGAGCAAGAAGAGAAAGCAAAGAAAGAAAAAGAAGAAAAAGAACTCGAAAAGAAAAAGCCTGCCAGCGAGCGCGTCAAAGCTTTTTATGGGAAAATAAAAGCTCTGGCTGATGATGAGTTTTCTTTGAACATCAACACAAGCTTCGCAGAGGATCTCTCAGCAATCACCGACATACCGGCATTGACCATCGCCACCGAGCTTATGAAGTTCCCTATAGACACAACACTAGAGAAGCTAAACCACCTCATTGAAAACGAAGAAGACGAAGAGCCACTAAGCGATATCGGCGAATGGAAACCAATCGCAAAAGAATTGGAAAGGCTCGCCAACCTCGAGAAAGGTGAGAAGGGCGTAAAAGAGGAGCACGAGAAAAAGGAAAAAGAAAAAAAGGAGGCTCAAGAACTTGCCGAAAAGCTGCAAGATGCGATCAAAAAGGGAAAAGTTAAAGAGACGTATTTCCATGATCAAAAAGGCTACACAGAACTTGAAGCGCTCATAAATTTGGGCCAATGCTTCCAAAAGGCATGGAGAGATCTCAAGCATCCCGTAATTTGGCGCTATGAACTAGCTCTTCTTGAACCAACAATAAAATTGCTGGAAGCACAAGCTCTTGAATTGGTCAAAAAACTCAAGAGCACCGAGGAAGCGACACCAATTGCAGACGCCCTGAAGAATTTGCCGAAAGCAATGGCAGAGAATGCGATCTTCAAGCCAGTTCTTGAAAACATTGAAAAAGCCCTGGATAAGAGAACTCAGGAGCTTGGGGGAACTGGCAAAACACCCGAGAAAGATAAACTCGAAAAAGAACGGCTAGCGAAAGAGAAGCTAGAGAAAGACAGGAGCGAGAAAGAGAAAAAAGAGAAGCTTGAGAAAGAAAAGCACAATCCGGAACAAATCGCGCTGCTAAATTTCTCAAACAGCCTACGAGCTCTGGGGAGTAAAAAGTAATACCAATCACGTTATATAAACTTGTGTCTTGCGGTTAGCACCCTTCGACAAGCTCAGGATGAGCGGTGGGTGGGCATACAAGATTAATTTACGGGTTTGGTATAACTCACACGCGCCAGCAACCAGCCTACTACGTGACGCGGGCGGCTTGTAGCCGCCCGCTCTTATGTCACACGTTTTTTTTGTAGAGAAATTATACCAAACCCGGAATGTAACCCAGCATGCCCACCCACCACTCACCCTGCCGTGCCCGCCATAGCCCGCTCATCCTGCCTGTCCACCGGCCTGTCCTCCGGAGCCCGCGTGCCCCTATAAAAACCGCTCATCCTGCCTGCCCACCGGAGCCTGCATGCTCTTGTACGTATTTTTGCAGTCACAAGGGCGAAGCATGTCCTGATCCGACTTCGCCCTAAGAAGGGCTTCGTCGTGACTTCGGCCTGCCTGCCCGCCATAGCTCGTCCACGAGCGAAGGCTGGGTCGAAGGGGTCGGGAGCTTGTCGAAGGACGGCGGACAGCCCCCCCACGATCAGCTGCTAAAGCACGTAAATTCACAACTCTACACAAAAAAATAACGCCGCAACGCGGCGTGTAACATCAGTTAAAAAGGATGGCCTGCCATCCGGAGCTCGTCCACGAGCGCAGGATGGAGGAGAGAGTGTCCGACTTCGCTCCGGGAGGAGCTACGTCGAGACTACGGGGTCAAATGTTTTTTACAAAAAGCCCTACCAGATCCAGTTTTCAAATAGGCTTCAAATTCTTCGGCTTTTAATTTGTCCGGAAACATAACAGCCGCAATGAGCTTCCATGGCTTAAACTTGTTGGTATGCACATTTATACCGGCATTATGCTCTGCTAGTCTGCGCCACACATCGGTCGTAACACCAACGTAGTAGCGCTCCGGATCAGCCTCACTTTGAAGAATGTAAACAAAATACATAAGGTCCGAGGTATAAAAAAAGGGGTATTTTTGTCGAAGTCTGGCAAAGTCGGACGAAGTTACGCCATAGCAGCTCTAGCTGCGACGGCGAATTGAGGAGAGAGTGTCCGACTTCGCTCCGGGAGGAGCTACGTCGAGACTACGGGGTCACTGGAGGAGAGAGTGGGATTCGAACCCACGATCCCGCGATTAACGGGATAACGGTTTTCAAGACCGTCGCTTTCGACCACTCAGCCATCTCTCCAAAATATTTCAAACTAATCCCAACCCCACCGGAGTCACGCCATAGCTGCTCTAGCTGCGACGGCGGATCAGCCATCTCTCCAAAATATTTCAAACTAATCCCAACCCCACCGGAGTCACGCCATAGCTGCTCTAGCTGCGACGGCGGATCAGCCATCTCTCCAGATAGATTTTAGTCTCAGTAATAGCGTACTGATTATACGTAAAAAAACAAGGCTCCAGCCGCTCATCCTGCCGTGCCCGCCATAGCCCGCTCATCCTGAGCTTGTCGAAGGACAGTTGCGAAGGCCGGGAGCCTGTCGAAGGACGGCGGAGCAATCTGGGCACGCTAGCTTGCCACTACCAAGTCGCCAGGATGGCGCCGCTAATCAAGCAGAAGGTCAAGAGCCCAATAATGTCCATAAGGGTCATAAGTAATGGCCCAGCCGAGTGAGCCGGGTCGATTTTGAAATATTTAAGCACAAAAGGCACACAGCCACCAAGCATCACCGAAAGGACCACAAGCACACAGAGTGAGCTGCTAATCGCAAAGGCTCTGATAAAATCGGGTGTGCCATGGAAATAGTAGACGCGAATAAACGTAACTCCCGCAAGGATAAAGCCCATAACCACAGACATAAAGAACTCGCGTAGAATAAAACGACGAATATTGCGCTCATCAAGCTCACCCGTTGCCAAACCCTGAATCACCAAAGCTGATGTCTGGCTACTCGCACTTCCTCCGGTGTTATTAATCATGGGTGCGAAATAGATCAAAAAGCCGGCCAGTAAAGTCGAATAGTGTTCCGAAATAACCGTTGAAAACGACTGGACGATCAAGAGCACCACAAGCGTCGGCGCACGCTTGAGCAACATTTGGACAAAGGGCGTTTCGAAGTACGAATCACGCATCGGGCTCATCGACGCCATGCGCATAATATCTTCGCTCGACTCTTCTTCCAAAATATCAACCAGGGCATCCGCTGGGATCACGCCAAGAAAATGACCATTCTGGTCAATAACCGGTGCGGTCATGACATTATAGTGAGTCATTTTTTGGGCAACAGACTCCCGATCTTCGTCAATAGGCACCGCAAATTCGTTCTTGCGGGCAATAGAAGAAAGCTTCACCTGTGGCTTTTTAAGTACTAAATCTTCGAGCAAAATATGCCCAACTAGCTTACCCTCACGCGTCGTCAAGAAAATACACCGGTGCAATTCCTGGTCCGGCTGCAGGCGCTGGAGCAGCTGAATACTTCGTTCAACCGTAAAGTCGTCAATAAGCGTAATAACATCGCTGTCCATGTATCGACCAGCAGAGTCTATAGGGCACTGGAGCACCGAAAGCACCTGCTCTCGCTCTTTTTTGTGCAAGAGGCGCAAATACCGGTCAAGCTCTTCATCAGAAAGCTCATCAAAAAAGCCCGACAGCTGCTCGATAGAAAGATTCATGAGAATATATTGAAGCTGCTTTTCAGTCAAAAATGACGAAAAAGTGGCCTGTCGGGTTTCGGAAAATTCTTCAAAAATCGCCAGCTGCAACTCCTGCCCAAAAGACAAAAAGAGCTCTTGCGACTCATCGTCATCAAGCAGCGAAAAGAAATAGGCAATATCAGCCGGGTGCAACGCCTCCAGCTGTACCCGCAGCTCGCCCCCAACACCGGCACTTCGATGCACCACCGCGTCAAAATTGAGGAGAATCTTGGCGAACAGTTCTTGCTTTTCCATCGACAGACTCCTTCTCTTTCCAAGTGGCCTCTATTTGACTTTCAGTATATTCGTTTTATCCTAAAAAGAGAATAGACAAACTTGAATAATTATTTTTAATTATCAACAAAAACCAATACTTACAAAAACATGACAAGCTTTACGTTTATTGTTTCGGAATCTTTTCATGGCATGCGGCTCGATCAATTTCTCGCCGCGCAGGTGCCCGGCTCTTCGCGCGCGCAGTGCAAGCAACTTATTGACGCAGGCGTCGTACTACTCAATCGCAAGAGTACCACAAAACCGGGTAAAACAGTACAAAACAACGACGTTATTATCGTTACAACCACCACGCTCACGCCCCGACCGGCTATCTCTGGCGCTGACACAAAACGAATCGCCCAGTATCTGGTTGCCGAACATGAGCATTTTCTCGTGCTTAATAAACCCGCTGGACTGGTCGTCCACCCACCCTCGCACGCCCATACAGAAATTGCCCTCACTGACCTCCTAACAGCCGCCTACCCACACATCGCAAGCATCGGCCAGCCCGACAGACCGGGCATTGTGCATCGACTCGATAAATACACCTCGGGGCTCCTGCTGGTTGCCCAGACGCCCCATGGCTACGAGACGCTCATAACACTTTTTAAAAAACGCGCCATACAAAAAACCTATTTCGCCCTGGTCGCTGGCCATGCGCCGGCTACGGGTACCATAACCAATAATATCATGCGCGACCCATTCGACCCACGGCGTATGATTTGTCATGACTTTGAAGGCCGCGTCGCCCGGACCACCTTTGAAGCTATAACCTACTACCAGAACTGCACTCTCATAAAAGCTATGCCAAAAACGGGCCGCACGCACCAGATTCGTCTCCACTGCGCCCACATCGGCCACCCAGTTCTGGGCGACGCACTCTACGGCACGGCAACCAACGGCCTTGACCGCTACGCACTTCATGCCCATACCCTCGAATTCGTGTCCGACGGCACGCCATACACCTTCACCGTACCAATCCCCCCCGATCTTACCCAGTTTATAGAAGCACTCCCTCTGAAAAAATGACGCCGGTCTCTGGCGCAGCAAACTCCTGAAGGCGTTTGAGAAACCGTCTCTGTCTATACATTCCTGTGACTTCAATAGCCCGCAGGATCCAAAACGTAAAAAAAAGTAATGGGGGGCAGGGCCTACGAGGGCTTAATAAATAAATTACAAACTAAACATAACCCAAGTCTTGTTTTTTATATTTGGAAATTTCTAAACTAATACCTGACAAGAGAGAGATGCGATCTGGACGACGACACAACGGCCTGCGCATCGCCAAATTAATCTCTACCAGCTGCCCGCTTTACTGGTGCTCCATAAAGCGGGCACTTCTGTGCCCGTCGTGTTCGCCGCTCTTAAAGTGCCCCCCAGAATTTTTGCGCAAATCTTCCCATGCCAATAGCAGATTAAAACTTATTTGTTATTAATATTGTTTTTTATATTTGAAAATTTATATTCTTAAGAGCGTGGAGGGAACGACACTTCTTAACCGTACCGTGCAAATAAGTACGGTTCACTAAAGAGGGGCGCTTATGAGAAACATGCTGATAAAAATTCTTTTCAGGTACCTAGCGGTACCCATGCTACTCATTTTACATTTCTCGGGCATGGTGCGGGCAGAAACGGGCTGCGAAAAACGCGAGCGCCTCTTGATCCTGGGCGACAACGCCACGTATTCTGACGGCAAGCGCCGACCAGGAAGTCCTTATTGCGTTCCATACAACTGGTTTTCCCCCTACAAGTGCCCTTATGGTTGCGGGCTTTTTCAAGACCCAGCCTGCATATGGTATGGCATAGACCTATTAGACGCCGAAATCAAGTGCGGTATCGAGAAAACGGCGCGCGCCGGAGCAGCCGCATTCACGCTGATCAAGAACACACCAAACTTTATCCAGCAAATAACAAACCTCACGCAATCGATCCAGAGGTTAATTGACCAAATAAAACGTGACTTACCAGCGTTTAACACCCAGATAAACGACATAAAACAGATGATCACGCGCAAAGACCAGGGACTTGGCGGGGTAAACAAAATTATTGACTTTACAGGACAGATCTCAGACTTTGTGGCGCAACTTGCACAAGTGGCTGCACAAGTCCCACCCATTATCATCCCACTCATTGACGCATCAAAAGCCGGCGCTGAGATGCTGGGTGCACCTGGGCTGATCAAGCTCGCAGACGACTTTCAAAACGGACTCGTCATTACCGATGCAATACTTAAGGCATTTATCGAGTTGCAACCAGAGGTAAAAAAGATGGGTCCGTCGCTTAAAGGGCTGGTGAAGTCTCTGGATGATATGTTCAAAAGTTTATCAGTAGGAACAGGAAAGTAAGAACGTAACCACTTCACACATAAAGGAAAAAAAGTATGAAGTACACACACGTGATATATGCGCTCGCCATTGTCGTAACGGCGAGTATGAGCTACGGCGAAGAAGCGCCAAAAGCCAATCCCGTTAAGCAGGCTCTTGAGGTTATTCAGGGGGTCAAAAAGGTTCTGGAAACAGGCCTTACGGGCGTAAAGAAAACAACTGAATTTGCTGCTCGTACCCTACCGCAGGTACCACCGATTAAAAATGCTATTGAGCTATCGCTCAAAGGCAAAGACGATCAGGTAAAAATAAAAGCGGGCTTTGATGCTGCAGGAAAATTACTGGTTATTGTCACCGACATGACCGGCAAAGACGGCGTCTTGGTACCGGTATTTGATCTGATTGGCGAAATTGGCGACAAGATCGTCCGCCCATTCAAACCTGAAGATGCAAAGAAAATGAAGGATGCCATGGACATTGCACGAGAAGTCACGAGCTCGCTCTCGGAAATATCGAAACAGATCTCGAAAGACATATTGCCAAGCATCCAGGGACTCGTCATGGAGATCTTCAAGTTAATTGCAGAATTAAGCGGAGGAACACCGGCAACTCAAGCAAAATAATCACAAGCTCTACCAGCTGCCCGTTTTATTGGTATCCCCGTAAAGCGGGCGCTTTTCTAACTTCTCACCAGGGGCCGATCGCCATACCGGAGCGACTTGGATTCGCCCTTCACCCGTTCAAATTCTTTTGCATACAGATCGGCAATATCATCGCTACAGACAATAAGCACATTTTCACGGTGCTTGCACGAGGCCTCGGTGCAATTGCGCGAGCCCGTCCAGACAATTTTGCCGCCCTTGGCCCAACTGGACGCATGACATACGATAAACTTATTATGCATGAGCGAATAGTGTTCTTTGATAATTAATGGGTCTGGATAGACATAGACAGCAATACCGGCGTCAAGTAGGTCAAACACTGACCTACTAATCCGGGTATCCAGATTAGCAGTATCGACAATTACTTCGACCGAGACTCCCCGCTCATGTGCCCGAATAAGTGCCCGAACAAGATCTTTGTCGGTAAGCCGAAAGGCCGCCAGTTGGATCTTTTTTTGCTCTGATTCGACAAACCCAAGGGAGACAGATTTGATGTCGTCACGCGGCGAAAAGAGCGCCCAGGTCCTACAGGCCTTTGCTGCCCCGGCCGGGCACAACGGCGTGTCTATGCACTCCGGTGGAGACGTCGGCGGCTTGGCGGCCCGGTTACCCCGGTCAGTAGGACATGAAGCTCCCCCTGGAACAGCGCTAGGGGGCACAAAAAACGGAATAAACCGCAAGCTATAGAGCGTACCAAAAACGCAAACGAGCATCACCAGAGCGTATATTTTGAATGGCTTGTACGAAGAGAAACGTATTTTCAATTTTTGCCAATCACGCGTATGCTTAAGTAAGGGGATATATTGTTCTTAACATACCTGAAAACGGGATAAACTACCATTATGGCTCTTTCGTCAAAAACACCGGCATCCCACAAGCAGGCACACGATCTGGTGTATGGCATCCATCCACTGATTGAGCTTTTGCGCGCCAAACGACGCGTAGTCTACCAGGTCTACACGACCGACCCAAAGCCAAAGGCCTTTGACCAGATCAAGCCACTCTTACCAGCGCGCGTACCCGTTACGATCGTCAAGCGCGACGTTTTAAACAGGCTCGCAGACACCACCGACCACCAAGGTGTAGTTGCAACGGTTGCCCCATTCCAGTTTCGTAAAAAACTCTTTGATCCTGCTCGAGAGCCCTTCATTGTCATGACCGAAGGGATTCAAGATACCCGCAATATTGGCGGCATTATCAGGTCTGCCTACTGCACCAATGCCTCGGGCGTGGTTATTACGTCAAAAGAATCAGCTCCGGTAAACGCCTCAACCTGCAAGGCGTCAGCAGGGCTTATCGAACACTTACAAGTTTATCAATCAAACTCGGCAATTAAGGCCGCACTTGATCTGAAAAATCAGGGATACAACCTCTACCTCGCGGCACTTGGTGGAACAAGCACCACGGCAATCAATTTCACACTCCCCTGCTGCATTGTAATCGGCAACGAAGCATATGGCATCTCGCCACAGCTTTTAAAGCTCGGAACAACGGTTATGCTGCGTCAAAAGCAAGCAGACATATCGTACAACGCCTCTGTAGCAGCCGGCATTCTCCTCTTTACCATAGCAACACAACATAACTTGATTTAGTTCGCACCCCAAGGGGCACGTTGTGCGCACGATCCCGTTTTCTGTTTTTTTAATTTTTAATTATATTTGTATAAAAAATCTCTAAAAACTATTGCGAATAAAATACTTGGACTGTTAGTATGGGGTTAGATGATTAACCATACGTCGTGGGTCTTAAATATAAGTACCTGCGCAAACGGAGGAGAGTAGTTATGAATATTCGATATTTTGCGATGAGCGCATTGCTCATCGGAATAAGCGCCACTATCGTGGCGGCTGAGGTGATGACAGAGAAAACTGTGACACCGAAAGAGGCAGTCGTATCCCTGTCAAGTGAACCCGCGGAACCCGATATAGTAGTCTCCCTAAAAGAGGGCATTGGTGAACTATGGACAGCCGTTACGGCAAGTCCAGATGTGGTCAAATTGGTCACTGACAAATTCGTCAGCGACATCAAACCAGCAATTCTCAGCCCGGACTTCCCAGATGTGCTCCTCAGTGTGGATATAACGCCACTCAAAGAAGTTTTAAGAACAGGCAAGTTGACCGCTGGTATGGCTCAAAAAACTAAAGACATGCTCAATGCGTGGCTCGTAAACCTGAAGTTTAAGCTTCCGGTACTTGGCGAGAAGAACGCCTTGGAAATCGCCAAAATCGCCATTCCAGTCGGTAAGGCCGTGCTCCCAACCGTTATACCTATGGTTATTACGAACATCGGAGAGCTTGATAAAGCAACCTACGAAGCTATCATGCCGAAGTTGACCCTCCCCGAGAAGGTCAAAGCGGTGGTTGCAAAAGCTCATAAGTTTGGGTTGGACAATAAAGAGCTCGCACTTGCTATAGTAACAGCATTCCAAACGCACATGCTCGAGACCCTACAGGGCCTCCTCCAAGAACTCTTGGACAAAAAGGCTGAAGAAATAGCTGCTATGGACCTTGGCGCAAAAGCGCAGACGCTTTTGAATGTCACGCGCAAAGCGGTCAATGAAGTACTCGACACGCTCAAACCAGCTGCTAAGGCTGCATTCTTAACAGGTCTTTATAACTTGTGGACCGACGCCGTTGCTGCAGGACAAGAAGAATCCCAGAAAGCAGCAGCAGAGCAGATGCAATTCGAAAAAGTACTTACGGAAATCAAGGCAATTGATTACATGGCTATGGCAACGCAAATCGCGGTGGTACTTTGGACAAAACTCTTAAAAGAGTACGATCAGGTCAAGGACACGGTCGGCTTTATAGAGAGCAAGTACAACGAATTTAGGCCAGCTGTTATCGCAGCCCTTAAAGAAAAGAAAGAGGTAGCCGGCATAAACCTACTTCCTGTAGCAGAACTTATGGAAACCGGTAAGTTCTCTCCTGCAATGGCCGCAAAAGCCAAAGAAATGGCTAACGAGTGGCTCATTAAAAAGACAATCAAAAACGTCCTATTCGGCAAGGACAAGGCCGGACAGCCCAGAGAGTTGAACTACTGGAAAGCTGCAAACTTCGCTCTACCAATAGCATTGAGAGTCGCGGACAAACTCTATGAAGCTGTCTACGCAGCCATCATGGCTAAAGCGGGAACAGATCTTCCAGCAAACGTCAAAGCCGTCGCAGAAGCAGCCAACAAGCTCGCCTTGAAGTATAAAGACATCTTCCAGACGGGCGTCAAAGCCTTCCAAGCAGAGCTCTTAGATATGGGTAAGGGCACAATCCAGGATCTCCTGGACAAAAAAGCTGAAGATCTTGCCACTATGAACACGGGCGAAAAGGTGCAGGCATTCTTGAAAGGTGCACGCAACGCAGCAACCGTCGTCGCCAACAAGATCGAACCCGTGAAAGAGACCTTAAAGGCAGACCTCTATAACTTATATACGAGCGCCCTCGCCTCAAAAGGCGATATTCTGAAGATCAACTACAATAAGCTTCTTGAAGATATCAAGGCAGCTAATTACTCGCCACTTACCGGGGTCTTTATGTCAGGCTTAATCGCTGACGAGGAGACAGAAACATAGTTTTATATGTATATCGAAAACGCATAACAGAGACGAGAGGGGCCAGGTGTAAAAACCCGGCCCCGATTCTTCAATAAACAACCACGCTACCTAATTAAGTAGCCCATACAAAAAAAGAAAGGGGTTTTAGGAACATGAACACAAAAAAGAGCATAGCGCTAGCAATAGCTACACTTATCGCCGGAGCGATATGCTTCGCAACATATCGTAGCCTTAAAACAACCCTCGACACGCAACGCGAAGAGCTGCAAGCGCTCCTGAAAACCACCCTGGAAAACCAACAAAAAGAGTTTCAGGAACTCCTGAAAACAGCCCAAGATCGCCAGCAGGAAGAGCTGCGAACACTCCAAAAGCAACTATCTACGCATGAGGCCGAACGCGCAAAACAGGCCGCACAAAAAGCAGCGACTACACAGGAACCAAAAACTCCTGAACAAATCTTAGACCCATGGGAAACACCAGAAGCACTCCGTATACGGCAAGATCAGGAATACCAGCGGCCTATAAACAATCCCCCCTCAATCCATTGACCCGGCATACGCGCCCGTACTATAACCATACCAGGGACATCTGGAGCATGACACTCACCAGGGGTGGCGAGTAGAACTGTTCCGATAAGGGGTATGGGGGATCGTATGAATTTTAAAATAATGCTTGGCGCATGCCTACTTGGCTGTGTTGCCCTGTTATTACTCACCAAAGAAATACAGGCGCCAAAAACCTGCGCCGTACACCTGGTGCCTGACCCGTTACTCACGCCCGAAATCCAAAAAAAAATCCAAGACATTATCCGAACAGAGCTCACACGGGCCGACAGCGCTGCCGCCACCCTTGCTTATCTTAAAATACTGGTACCAGCTATTCACACACTTATCATTAAAAAGCATAGCCCAGGGGTTTATCACGCCCGCATTTTTCAGCATCGGCCACGCACCATTCTTGACGACACAAAAACGAGCCTCGTACTCACTGAGGGCGGCCTACCACTCGTCACCCGAACAGCCTACAACCCCACTCTGATTGACCAGCTACCCACGATTTACAGCAGCGCCCCAGTAGCTAAAACTGCTCTGCCTGGGTTTACAAAATGGGCAGCAAGCCTCGATGCCCCAACTCTTTACGCCTACACAGCCACCTGGCACCGGCCAACGCTCTGTGTTTTCGCCCGAAAAACCATACAGATGGCTCCAATAACCGGCGATCAAAAGCCAGAAACCACGTATTCGATCCAGGCAACCGCCGACCAACCGATATCCCCAACGCTGCATGACCAGATAATGAATCTAATCCCAATCCCCCAAGGCATCACCCATTCGCACAAAGCAGCAGTACCAAAGCCTGCGTCAAAACCTGATAGCGCTCAACACTGGCGCGTTGACATTCGGTTTAAAGATCATATTATTTTGTCGCCAGAACCGACACAAAAGGGGGAATGGATATGAAGAAAATGCTCTTGCCGAGCAGCACCCTGGTCGCCATTGATATTGGCACGACCAAAGTGTGCGCGCTCGTTGCACAAAAAATAACCGACAGTCAATTTGACGTCATCGGTATTGGACGCGCACCCTCACGGGGACTCGCCCAAGGAACCGTCGTCGATATTGCACCTGCCGTCCAGGCAATCAAAGCCGCAGTCCAAGAGGCAGAGATGATGGCTGGTTGCACCATTGAGTCAGCCTATATTGGCATATCAGGCTCACATATTGGCGCCCACACCTCAACCGGTATGGTGCCCATCAAGAATGGCACCATACGTGAGTCTGACGTCACGCGCGTTATCGCCGCCTCACAGGCAATTCCATTGCCAGAGGACGAACAGATCCTACACGTCGTCGCTCAAGCGTTTACCATTGACGGCAAGCATGCCGTCCGTGACCCGATGAGCATGCACGGCGTACGGCTGGACGCTAAAGTAAATATTATCACGGGCAATACCATGCTCGTCAAAAACCTTATCCAGTGCTGCGAATCAGCCAGCATCAAAGTACGCGATGTCATACTTGAGCCGATCGCTTCGGCTGAGGCAGTTTTAAGCCCTGATGAACGCGAACTCGGCGTCGCGCTACTCGATATCGGCGGCGGAACCTCAGACTTTGTGATTTATCATCGCGATACGATTCAGCACACCAAAATTGTCCCCATTGCTGGGGCTCTTTTCACCAACGATATCGCGCTTTGTCTGCGCATGACCCGTGACGAAGCAGAGCGTATCAAAAAGCAATACGCAACACTCACCACTAGTTATGCCTCAGAACAGCAAACTATCAGGTCTATAGACAACGAAAACATGCGTACAATAATGCTCGATGACGTCACGCGCATCCTGCAAGCACGTACCGAAGAGCTGTTCACGATCATAAAAGAAGAAATCGCCGCACACAACCTCGCGCCATTTATGCCCGCAGGAATAGTCCTGACGGGCGGGGGCGCGCTCCTGAATGGCATTGCGCAGCAGGCAGAAAAGATCCTGGGCGTGCCAGCGCGTATTGGGCGGCCAAAGATGATGACCAGCTTTAAAGAAGAGCTGCAAAACCCCATTTACGCAACAGCCTATGGACTTATCTTATACGCCATACGCCAAGAGCAGAAAAACCAACGCGCTTCCCACGGCAACGGCGCAGGCAAGATCTTCTGGCAGGTGAAAGACTGGATCGCCGAGTTCTTTTAGGGCAGGACTACCCGTCCTGCACCTGGCCAGGGGGTAACCCCCTGGACCCATAGACAAATAATTACAGGGCCGGAACGCGGCCCTGTATAGTTTTTTGGCATAGGCCTACCCACCCCGCAGCAAAATCATATAATACCAAACCCGTAAATTAATCTTGTATGCCCACCCACCGCTCATCCTGAGCTTGTCGAAGGGTGCTAACCGCAAGACACAAGTTTATATAACGTGATTGGTATAAGTTGCCAGGCTTTGTAGGGTTATACCATTCATCAGGAATAAACCCGTCCTTCGCTTTCCACGATCGCCCCCTTCGACAAGCTCAGGGTGAGCGGGTGGCTAAAGTTGTGGCTGCTACGGAGGGCAGGCGAGCCAAGGATTATGGACGTATACTATTCTACTGAAAATGGGGGAGTGGGGCCCGCAGGGGGCCGAAGGTAACTTTGATGGTTTTGTTGTAATAAATGGTATTACTATACTATTCTTGCTGGAAGAACCAAACTCAGTAAGGCACACAAGTAGTACATAAAGGATCAGCACATGAACCAAGGTACCAGACCTGAATTGGGTCCTGAAACAGGCGATGGCTTGACGCCTGAAGTCAAGCATAAAATTAAGGGCATTTTACAGGTTCTATTTCCCAACGCCAAAGTATACCTGTATGGGTCACGTGCCCGAGGCACTCATGACATTCGATCAGATATTGATCTTGCGCTTGATGCTGGCCAACGGGTACGACTGGGCGAGGCACGAGCCGTACTTGCGGGCTTATATATACCGCAAAAAATAGATCTTATTGATTTACACGCGATTGCTGACGATTTTAAAGAGGCAATCACCCCAGACTTTGTGGAGTTCTCATGATAAGCACCCGATACAAAAAATTTTCTATGGCACTTGTACAGCTCGCGCAAGCAAACGAAATTTTTGAAAAATATCGATCCACAGAGCTATCAAATTCCCTGCGAGATTCGCTCATAAAACGATTTGAGTTCTCATACGAGCTTCTCTGGAAATGTTTCAAAGACTACCTCTCAGAACAATTTGGATCTATAACCCGCAGCCCTCGCGAGGCTTTTCAGGAAGCCTTTGAAAAGAATCTGGTCTCCACTCATGAGCACAACCTGTTGCTGAACATGATTGACGACCGAAACATGACATCCCATACGTACGACGAAAAAACGGCGCAGGAAGTAGCAGATGCTATCCCCAACCACCTCGAACTTATGCAGACACTTACCCAGCGGGTATTCCCCCGCGAGTAAGCCCCTCGGCACTAAAAATTTTACCCGCACAGGCAGGCTGCCGTAATCTGACGCTGGGCGCGTTCGCGCTCACGACGATATGAACAATAGCGTGTGTCTGTGATAGTACAAACACTGGGGGTACTGTCGATCTGGGATGCCGGTATTCCGGCTTCTTGTAGCTGTAAAATATTGTGCTTAAGCAAGTTATAATGCCAAGTGCCAGCACGATTTTCGAGCACCTGCGCAGTATGTCGCGCACAGGGCCCCAAGGCCAGCTCGGCCCGAAAGTCTTCGCCAACCACATAGGCATCGACATGGGCACAGGGGCCGCACCAGGCGTGTAAGCCGGCCGGATCGGCGTCATATTCTTTCTGTAAATCGCGAATCGCCTGCATCACCACCTGCTGGTGCGTCCCGCGCCAGCCCGCATGCACAACGACAAAAGCCTGCACGTCCGGCGCATACAGGACAATGGGTAAGCAATCGGCCGTTAAAACCCCAATAGCAACCCGGGGGAGATTGGTCATAATAATATCAGCATCGTACCGGTCGTCATGCGTTCCCGCAAGCGCTACCTGCAGGTCTTGTTCAGTGCGAAGCACAAGCATGTTGGCTGTGTGAATTTGGTGTGGAAGCACAAGCAAACGCGCACCAAGCGCCGTACGTATGGTTTTTATGCCGGGCAAATCGTGCGCTCCCACACATCCAACCTGTACGAAAAGCTCCGGGTCAACTGACGTTGCTGCATCACCAAAAAAAATCGCCAGCTTCCCGCTCTGTATCAATTGCATGTTTTTCGTATATCCTGCGCTATCCCAGGGCCCTGAGGGCCCTGGGCCCAATAATTACTCTGATGACTCTTGCGACTGCATCTGGTGCTCGCTTTGCGGCCGGCGAAGCAGCGCAGGAATCTCGATATCATCAGGAGTTAAGTGCTCTAGTTTTTTGGCCAGCTGTGTCCGCGGCTGCTGCCCCGGTTGCTTGGCATCAGGCATAAGCATCTGGTCAACAAAACCTGTCTTGACTGGCTCAGCCGCAATAATCTCCTGATCCCGTCCCTTTTCAAAGCCGGTTGCAATAATCGTCACGGCTATCGAATCATCCATCGATTCGTCAATCACCGACCCGAGCACAATGTTCGCGTCTTCGTTCACCTGCGAATAAATAATTTGAGCCGCAACACTCACTTCATGCAAGCTAATGCTCGTGTTGCCGGTAATATTCAACAGAACCCCACGTGCACCAGCGATGCTTTGCGTTTCAAGCAAGGGCGACGAGATCGCCTGCATAGTCGCCTCTTCCGCCCGGTTCTCACCAGTCGCACGTCCCGTACCCATCACTGCAGTGCCCATATTCCTCATGATTGCCTGTACATCGGCAAAATCAACGTTAATATGGCCCGGCTTGGTGATAATATTTGAAATGCTCTTCACAAATTGGCCCATATACGTGTTCACCGTCTCAAAGGCATCAATCAGCGACAGCTTCTTCTCAGCAATAGCAAGCAACTTTTGGTTGGGAATCACGATCAGCGTATCAACATTTTTGCGCAATTGCGCCAACGTCTCTTCGGCAACACGCATACGTCGCCGCCCCTCAAAATCAAAGGGCTTGGTCACTACTGCAACCGACAGAATATTACGCTCGCGAAGCGCCCGAGCCACAACAGGAATACCCCCAGATCCCGTCCCGCCACCTAACCCCGCCGTCAAAAAGACGATATCGGCATTCTGCAAATGCCCCGCTATGGTCTCAATGTCTTCTTCAGTTGCACGACGCCCAATTTCTGGGTCAGCACCACTGCCCAGGCCCTTGGTCAACTTCGTCCCAAGCTGTATCACATGGTCTGCCTTTGACTGGTCGAGTGCTTGTGAATCAGTATTGGCAGCAATAAACTCAATATTGCTACAATCTCCCGATCTGATAATACTGTTCACCGTATTGCCCCCGGCACCGCCAACACCAATAACTTTAATGCGGGCAGCAGAAGGAGAAGAGGCCTGTTCGACCTTTTCGACTAATTCAATCATACACAGCTCCTTTTTTTAGGTTCGCACTTTGTGCGATCTCATATCGGGTATGAGCTTAGCACGCCGGGCAACAGGCGCAACTCCGGCGCCCGGCAAAAGACTCCACAAAACGAGGGGATTCTGGTACTCTAACCAGACGGTGATTTCTGTCTCGACCCCAAAGAAATGTGAGTTGTCATGAAAAATCTTCCTATTGGCATCCAGGCTTTTGAAAAAGCAATTCATGGCAACTGTCTGTACGTCGATAAAACAAAAACAATCTATCTGATAGCAACCCAGGGGCACTGGTACTTTCTCTCACGCCCACGGCGCTTTGGCAAATCACTGCTTATTTCAACCCTCGAGGCGCTCTTTAAAAATAAACGCGAACTTTTTGCAGGTCTCTGGGTCGATTCCAGCGATTATCACTGGGCATCCTACCCGGTCATAACGATCGATTTTTCCGGCATGCAGCATACCAGCGAGGCGCTGCTCACGCAGAAACTTATTCTTGCCATAAAGAAAAATGCCAAAGAATACGCCATTCGTATTCCCCAAGAATTTTTAAACACCCCAGGTTCTGCGCTTGATTACCTCGTAACAGAACTAGCACGCACCCAGGGACCCGTCGTTATCTTGGTTGACGAATATGACCATCCCATCTTGGGCAACCTGCCCAACGGGTCTGAACTAGGTGCCATTCACAAATTACTTCAAAGCTTTTACGCCACGATCAAAAGCCTTGATCAGTACCTGCACTTTGTTTTTATCACCGGCGTCAGCAAGTTTGCCAAAACGTCGATTTTTTCGGGCATGAACAACCTAGAAGACCTGACGTTTCGTCCCGAAACTGCCGCACTCTTGGGCTACACCTCAAGCGAACTCGTCACCTACTTTGCCCCGTACCTGGGCCTCATAGCTACCACACAAAACACAACACAGGAACAGCTACTTGAAAAGCTAACCCACTGGTATGACGGCTATGATTTTTCAGGCAGAGCCGAACGGGTTTTCAATCCCTTTTCTATACTCTTGTTTTGTAAAACCAAAGAATTTCTGGCCCACTGGTTTGAAACCGGGACCCCAACGTTTTTGATGCGCATTATCGAAGAGAAAAAACAGCTGCCCCAAGATTTTGAATCACTCGAAATCGGCGACTCTGATCTATTTGCATCCTACGGCCCAGACCAGTTCGATCTTGTACCCCTCTTGGTACAAACAGGCTATCTCACCATCAAAAGTTACGACGCGCCAGCGCACATTTTCACCCTCTCGTTTCCCAACCAGGAAGTTCGTATCGCCCTGTCGCAAAACATAGCAAAATACGTCTCTTCACTCCAAACAAAAGATTACAACCGAGTAGCCTACACACTAGCCCAGGCACTCCTGAATAATAATCTTGAAGAATTTGCGCACGCATTCCAGACATTTCTGGCACGCGTCCCCTACACCATTCATATCCCTCAAGAACGCTATTATCAAACAATCTTCTACGTGGCACTCGTCACTATGGGCATTGCCGTTGATGTTGAAGTGGCAACCAATAGTGGACGAATCGACGCAATTATAACAACCCCTGCACGCATCTTTATTTTTGAGTTCAAAATTGACCAACCCGCAGCAGCAGCGCTTGCCCAGATCAAAGACAAGCGCTACGCGCAAAAATATCAGCTAACCAGTAAGCCCGTTACCCTGGTCGGCATGTCATTTGATACAACAGCGCGCAATATCACCGAATGGGTTTGCGGGTAAGACTCTAAGTCCCCACCCCCGAGGCAAAGCATAGTGTTTCGAGTTTGAACTCACGTATCAGTCACACAACCCGCCCGTGGAAGCACCCCTCGTTTTTTGGTATTCAATTTCAATTCGCTGGTTGTTAATTGCGGTCAGAATATACGCAATCACGCAATCGAAACTACCGCAGGGCACCACCACCACCACCACCACCAAACGTCCCGGCATGAGAACGCTCACTATATCCCTTCTTTTTCGCAAATTTACTTAAAATCCGTTCGTCCTGAGCCTGTCGAAGGATTCGAACGGGTACACACAATTGTACCCAGGTAAACTTTTCCTCTCCGGGAAGCTTGCGCCAAACATATACCGTTTTTCCTTTGCAATCGTGTAGAGCCTGCCGGATTGCAGCATCCATTTCGAGTTGTCGCTTTTTTTCAAGCTCTATTTTCTTAATAGCATCAAATGTATTTCTGCAACCAACAAAAGCCAGTTGCTTCGCCACCTTTGGCAGGTGCGTCAACATTGCGCTGGTGGAACAGGCACAAAACGCCAAAAACCCCAGCGTCAGCACGTTCACATATTTGTTCATAAAAACTCCCTTAACAAACACATAAAAAAACCTGCTTTACTATACTCACTTGCCCAGCAACCTGCAAACAAAAAATCACTTGCCAGGCGCGCTACCAGCACCACCCGTCATCGCTACAGCAAAAGCATGAATATGCTACACTAGTTCTTCAGAAACAGGCGTGAATTATGAGGGACTTTTTCATGAAAAGAGCATTGCCGGTTGGCATCAGTGATTTTGAAACAATAATCACGGGAAATTATGCATACGCCGATAAAACACTTTTTATTAAAGAATTAATCGAAGGAAAGGTTCAGGTCACGCTCCTGCCGCGCCCACGCCGGTTCGGCAAAACGCTTAATCTCTCTATGCTCAAGTATTTTTTTGAGAAAAACACACAAGCCCCAAAACGCCATCTTTTTAATGGCTTGGCTATTAGCCAGTATCCAGAAATAATGGCGCGTCAGGGCCAATATCCCGTTATTTTTATAACGTTTAAAGATATAAAACACGGCTCATGGAACCAGTGCTATCAAAATATTGTCACTATTATCGCCGAAGAATATAAACGGCTCCGCCCAAACCTCAACCTATCCGATCCTGATGATCGCATACGCGTTGACTCCGTAACCAGCGAAACCGCCCCTGAATCGTGGTACCATTCCGCGCTACTCTTGCTCTCGCGCCTTCTCCAAAAGGCATATCAGCAAAAAGTAATTTTATTAATCGATGAGTACGATACGTTTATTCATGAGGCCTACCTTAAGGGCTATTATCAGGAAGCGATTACCTTTGCCCGCAACTTTTTGGGCGCTGGACTCAAAGACAATCCCCACCTAGAACAAAGTGTTCTCACGGGAATCTTGCGCGTCGCCAAAGAAAGTCTCTTTAGCGGGCTCAATAATTTGGAAGTCTGTACGTTTCTCGATCAGCATTATGCCGACAAATTTGGTTTTCTCGAAGCAGAGGTGCAAAAGCTACTTATAGACAGTGGATTAGCGTACGAGCTTGACACCATACGTGCCTGGTACAACGGCTATGCAGCAGGAAATTGTCATGTCTATAACCCCTGGTCAATGGTGCAATTCATGAGGCAGGGAGGGAAATTTGATACCTATTGGGTCAATACTAGTCAAAACGACCTGGTAAAGCTTCTGGTCAGACAGAGCGGCACCACCTTCAAGAAAGAGTTTGAGTCGTTACTCGAAGGCCAACCCCTAAAAGTTACGCTCGAAGAAAGCGTAGTATTTTCTGCCCTTGAACAACGCGCCTCGGCACTCTGGACCTTTCTGCTCGCAACGGGCTATCTCACGTTCACGCACTGGTGGCTCGATGAGGGTATCATGCATGCAAAGCTCGCAATCCCCAATAGCGAAGTGCGCGCACTCTACAAAACCATTATTAACGAATGGTTTGCAGACGTCGTCGACCTTGGAGACTACCAACAAATGCTTCAAGAATTGGTCCTGGGCAATATCCAAGAGTTTAAAGAACACTTTACCCACCTAGCACCACAAATCTTAAGCTCTTTTGATGTTGGCGGCAAAGAACCAGAAAAATTTTATCATGCCCTCGTGCTGGGCATGCTGATAAGCCTTGAGAAGACTCATGAGATAAAGTCTAATCGGGAAAGTGGATTCGGACGCTATGACGTCATGCTCATCCCCAAAGATCGGGCAAAACCAGGGATTATTATCGAATTTAAAAAAGTCTCTCAGCTCAAACAAGAGACTATCGAAACAGCTGCCCAGGCAGCACTTGCGCAAATCACCAATCGTAATTACGCCTCAGAACTTCACACGCGGGGCATCACCCATATTCAGGCACTTGCCATCGTATTCGATGGCAAAAAGGTATTGGTTCAAGAAGGCGCCTGAACAAATGGCGCCCACCAGCCTGGGCCCGCTACATCCGGAGTTTACCCGCCGTCCTTCGGCCCCTTCAACTCCGCTACGCTTCGCTCAGGGCGAGCGGTCGGGATGAGCAGTTGAGGGATGAGCGAATACGTTAGGCAACTGGCGCCCTTGCCCATAGCTCCCCAGCTAGGTCCAGGAGCTTAGCTCCTGGCGGGTCTTGGGCAGAGCCCAAGCGGGGTTCGGGGCAGACGCCCCGGGACTCTTGCCCGGAGGGGGTATTAAATGCTATTCTAATAGATAGTAAGAGCTGTTGACACAACGCATGAACCATACGCTTTGAATAGATCGTACGCAAGATACGCAAGATTTGAGTAATACACGAGAGAGGATCAGACATGATAGCACAATTATTAGCACGTTTATTTGGCACCCAGAACGACCGTGAATTAAAAAAAATACGGCCACTGGTCGAAAAAATAAACAGCTTCGAGCCCGAGATAAAAAAACTTTCTGACGAGCAACTTGCCGCCCAAACCAACAAATTTCGTGCACTCCTGAGCAAAGGCAAGACACTCGATGATATTTTACCCGAAGCCTACGCCACCGTACGCGAAGCTGCCTGGCGTACCCTGGGCCAGCGGCCCTTTGACGTCCAACTGATTGGCGGCATTGCACTCCACCACGGCATGATTTCTGAAATGAAAACGGGTGAAGGAAAAACGCTCGTTGCCACCATGCCACTCTACCTGAACGCACTTACCGGCAAGGGCGCGCACCTGGTAACCGTTAACGACTATTTGGCACGCCGTGACGCTGCCTGGATGGGGCCCATTTTCAGCATGCTCGGCCTCACCGTTGGCGTTATTCAAAATGACATGGAAGATACTGATAGAAAGGCAGCCTACGAATCAGATATTTTGTATGCCACGAACAACGAACTTGGCTTTGATTATCTGCGCGACAACATGAAATTTCAGCTCTCTGACTACGTCCAACGCGAGCTCAATTTTGCCATTGTCGATGAAGTCGACTCCATTCTGATCGACGAAGCGCGTACCCCATTAATTATCTCAGGCGCCTCGGAAGAGAGCAGCAAATTATATATCGAAGCCGACCGCATTGTCCGCACACTCGCCAAGGACACCGATTACGAAATCGACGAAAAAGAGAAACAGGTAACCCTGACCGAGTCGGGCATCGACAAAGTCGAACATGCCTGGAACATCCAGAACTTGTATGCCGTCGAACATATTCGACTCCTGCACCATATTTCGCAAGCACTTAAGTCTCACGCCACGTTTAAGCGCGATGTCGACTATCTCGTCACCAACGACCAAGTGTTGATTGTTGACGAATTCACCGGTCGCGTTCTGACCGGCCGCCGCTACAGCGATGGCCTGCACCAGGCGCTCGAAGCAAAAGAAGGCGTCACCATCCAGCGCGAAAGCCAGACACTGGCATCGATCACCCTTCAAAACTATTTCAGACTCTACAAAAAGCTCGCCGGTATGACCGGTACCGCAGCCACTGAATCTGAAGAATTTCATCGCATTTATAAGCTCAACGTTCTCAGCATCCCAACAAACCAGCCTGCTATCAGGATGGACAAACAAGACCTGATCTTCTTGAGCAAAATTGGCAAGTATCGCGCTATTGCCCAAGACATTGAAGAACGGCACAAAAAGGGACAACCCGTCCTGATCGGCACCGTTGCCGTCGAAACATCTGAGCTGATCAGCAATGTCCTCACCGCTCACGGGCTACCCCACGCTGTCCTCAACGCCAAGCAACACGCACGCGAAGCCGAGATCATTGAACATGCCGGCGAACCCGGGCACATCACCATCGCCACCAACATGGCCGGCCGTGGTACCGACATCAAGTTAACCGCCGAATCAAAACAGGCTGGTGGCCTCTATATTCTAGGCACCGAGCGCCACGAAAGCCGTCGTATCGACAACCAGCTACGTGGTCGCTCCGGCCGCCAAGGCGATCCGGGGGAATCACGCTTTTATATTTCGCTTGAAGACGACCTCATCCACCGCTTTGCAGGGGATACCATCCACAAGCGCATGAAGATGATCGGTATGTCCGATGACGAAGTGATCGAATCGAAATGGGTCTCAAAGACCATCGAACGCGCCCAAGAGATGGTCGAAAAACGTAACTTCGATATTCGCAAGCACTTACTCGAATACGACGACGTGCTTAACCAGCAGCGCACCGTGGTCTATTCCTACCGACGCAGCGTACTCGAAGGCTCTGATGAGATCATGCTCCTCCTGAGAGACATCATGTCTGATGCCATTTCGGACATTGTCGGGGCCTATACGGCCCAGCGCAAGCTTAACCCCGAGATCTACCAGAACATCCTGCTCGCGGTCGCACAGCTTGCAAACATAGCACCAGACGAAATCGCCAAACAACCATTCGATACCCACAACAGCGAAATCCTCAAAACAGACCTAATCAATTACCTGCTCGAGCGCTACCAGCTCTACATAACCCGCATTCAGGATGCAAATTCCCAAGAAGAACGCGATCAGCGCTCTGCCATGCTCAAAGATTCACAAAAGTGGCTCTTGCTCGAGTCCATCGATCAGGCATGGAAGCAGCATATGATCAACCTCGACAACCTCAAAGAGGGCATTGGCCTCCGGGGCTGGGGCAACAAGAACCCGCTCATCGAATACAAAAAAGAGGCGTTCGCCCTCTTCCATGACATGATGGGCAACGTAAAAGCCGAAATCGTCGCACATATCTTCCGGCTCGACCTCCAACGATTCGATCGCACCGCGATCATCGCACGCCGTGTCCGCGAGCTCGCCGAGCTGCAGATGGCAGGCGCACCCGAGGCCGCAGAACAGCCAGAAGAAGAAAAACTCTCCCGCGCCGAGCGCCGCAAGCGCAAGAAGTAGCCAGAGAGAGGAGGGGGAAGGAGAATGCAGGAGCTTCACTCCTGCACCTGACCAGGGTCGCGGACCCTGGACCCATAAACCAATAATTACGGGGCCCGGAACGCGGGCCCCACTTAAACATCAACCATCCCGCTTTTACAGGTGCGCAAGCTGATACATCCAGGCAGCCAGGCACAGGGCGCACCCAACACCTCCCACAACCATCCTAAGGCAAAGAGGGTCTCGCAAGAACCTGGCAAACAGGTAGGCGTGCAGCTGGGGCAGGATCAAAAAACTCAGGTTACTCTTAAAGAAACAGGTGAT
>Ga0351937_1039_pt1 | contig 44711 bp, 36 predicted proteins | sample TotcelHT113001M9_FD_206857 | JGI IMG/M metagenome (GOLD analysis project Ga0351937, IMG submission 206857) | Enriched cells from coal bed in the Powder River Basin, Montana, United States - Total cells T11 rep2 HSBNCT.T11.300.1.M9 ... | reverse complement strand
TCAACCGCAGCTCTAAAACGCCGGTATCCTTTGTGTCACAAATCATGCGTGAAGGGAAAACAATTTATGTCCGCGGAGCTTGATATTGCCCGCCAATGGACCGCCAAGGCAAAAAACGACCTCCTTGATGCTGATAATAATTTGGCCGCCAGGCAAGTTCCTTGCGACACGGTATGTTTTCATTGCCAGCAAGCAGTTGAAAAGTTGTTAAAGGCGGTACTTTCCGCAAAGGGCGTGCCTCCGCCTCGCACCCACGACCTTCTATCTCTGCTTGAATTAGTTTTACCTTTTGCGCCACAGGTGGATAATACGCGCGACTGCCTTGCCATCTTGACCCCCTATTCCGTGGCATCACGGTATCCGGACGATGACGGATTGAACATCCCAAGTTTGGAGGACGCCAAAGAAGCGCGCCAATGCGCGAATCGTGTTTTGAACCTGCTTGTTAACCAGTTCCCGGATGTTTTCAATAATCTTTAAAATGCTGAAAAATCAGACATATAACTTGTTCTTCGCAAATTAAAATAGTCTTTCGCCCTCAATGATCCGGCTATTCTGGACGAGTAAGTTTCCACCGAAAGCCGCGCGCATACCGGTCATAAATAAAAATTGCTTTTTTAGATAAGCATCTTTATAGTGTCTCGCGTCACATAACAAAAAACAATTCATCAAGGAGGGGTAAAATGCAAAAAATATTGTTGGTAACATTGCTCTGCCTGGCCGTATCGGCAAACCTCTATGGCGCGGAAGCCGGCGAAGGATGGCTGACCGATTTCGAAGCCGCGAAAAAAGTTGCGGCCGAAAAAAAACTTCTGATCCTCGCCGATTTTTCGGGCTCGGACTGGTGCGGCTGGTGCATCAAGCTCGACAAGGAGGTTTTTACCCAGAAGGAATTCAAGGATTATGCCAAGGACAACCTGGTGCTTTTCATGGCCGATTTCCCGCGCAAATCGAAGCTGGACGAAAAGACAGCAAAGCAGAACAACGAGCTGATGACAAAATACGCTGTGAGGGGCTTCCCGACCGTTAAGCTGATGGATGCCGACGGTAAAGTGCTGGCCACTACCGGCTACAAAGAGGGCGGCGCGCCGGTCTATGTTGACCATCTTAAAAAACTGATCGCAGAATCAAAGAGCAAATAGAAAAATGGCGCGAATACTGGCAATTGACGACGAGGCGGATTTGCTGCGGGCGTTGAACATGATCCTCAAAAGCAGGGGGCATGAAGTCACCGCGCTATCCGACGCCCTTACGGCCAGCAATTTGATCCAGAACGACAAGTTCGACCTGATAATATCCGATATCCGCATGCAGCCCATGGACGGACTGCAGCTCCTGGATTTTCTCCGTCAAAGCCATGTCAAGACGCCGGTTATCATGCTGACCGCCCACGCGACACTCGACGTGGCCCTGCAGGCCATAAAGAAGGGCGCTTTTGATTTCATTACCAAGCCCTTCAAGCCGGACGCCCTGCTTGCCATGATCCAGCAGGTCATTGAACAGCCGGTCATCAACGGCTCTGATATTGCCCTTAATGAATCTTTGCACGCCCAATGGATCTGGAACGGGGTAATGGCCCGGAGCCATCAAATGCAGGATGTCTGCAATTGCCTGAAGCAGATCGCCCCGACCAACGAAACTATCATGCTCATGGGTGAAGAAGGAACCGGGAAGCGGTTTATCGCGGAGATTATTCATTCGCTGAGCCCCCGGGCAGGCATGTCGCTCCAGGCATTGGATTGCGCAAAGTTAAACCAGAACGATTATGCCGCGGTGCTCTTCGGGTCGGAGCCGAAGGAAAAAAGCATATTCGATAAAAATACCGGCGGGACGATACTGCTTGAAAACATCGATTATCTCCCCCAGCCGCTCGGCGAAAAACTCGCGCATATTATTCACTCAAAAATATTTACGCCGCTAAACGCCCAGCCGATTCAAATCGACGCGCGTTTCCTGGTAAGTTGCGGCAAAAAAAACAAGCCGATCAGCTGGATTCAAAACATAGCGGCCTTTACGGTATCCCTGCCCGCTTTGCGGGAACGCGCCCAGGACATATTGCCGCTGATAAGCTGGCAGATTCAAAGGCAGGTTGGAGATGCTGCGAAAGAAGCCGCCTGGATTATTACGGCCGACGCCTATAAAATGCTGGCCCAATATCCCTGGCCGCGGAACGTTGATGAATTAAACGAGATGCTGGATAACGCTATGAAATCGGCCAAAGGCCGGAAACTGACCCCCGCGGAATTTCCGTCTATCCATATCAGCAAGGTGTCCGCGAAAACACAGACCATCATAGATTCGGTTCAGCCCGAGGACCTGCGCGGGAGATCATTCCGTGATTACGTGCGGCGCAAGCAAATGGAGATAAAGGAACAGTAGCCCGCATATTTCATCAGCAAGAGTCAAATAATGAAATATGCGCTTCGGCTGCAATGCGTTGCAGTCGAAGTTTCGGCGCGGCGTAAAATACGCATTGCCCGTTCGGCTTCACTCAGGGTCCCGAGACTGGACTTCGGCTGAGCTCAGTCGCAGCCTCGAGGGGCTCAAGATTAAGCGGCGACCGCGTTGCTTCCTGGTTTTTTGCTATCAGGGCGTCACGAGCAAATTCCTGACCTTGTCAAGAAACTGCTTGAAATCAAATGGCTTGCCCAGGCAATCGTCGCACCCCATCTTCATGATTTCCCTTATCTCGTCGGGATAACCGGACACGGCCAGGAACTTCATCCGGCGGTCCTTGTCGTCCTTGCTCATGGACTGGTAGACTTTTTTGCCATCCATGCCGGGCAGATGCAAGTCAAGGATGACCAGGTCCGGCTTCCAGTTGCCGAAGTGGATGCAGGCCTCATAGCCGGACGTGGTTGACCTGATGTCGATTTTTTCATCAATCCTGGCGAGAAGGTCAGTCATCATTTTCAAAACAGCGAGATCATCGTCGATCACAAGCACCCGCCTGACGCGTCCGGCTTCAGCCGGCATGGGCAGTTGTTCCAGCTTGCCCATGGAGCGCGCCAGCCATTCATGCGGGGAAACCGACAAGTCCGGCTGGAGGAAAGAGAACGAAAAAGTTATGTTCCCGTTCGGCAGCCTTGACTTGATCTCGGGCTGAAGGTGCCTGATAATCGATTCCTTGTTCAGGTCGGGCCGGTCCGTCAAGGCGATTACCGCGTTCTCGGCTTCATATAAAAATGACTGGGTTTCTGTACAACCCAGTCCGGCGGCCACTGCCAGCTGGCACTGAGTCCTGATGGGCTGCGGGGCGTTACCATTTTCCTGCCCGCTGTTTTCCGCGATTGTAAAACGCACCACGACCATCGTCGGCTTGCGGTTTCGTGTTAGCATATAACGAAGCCGGTCGTTCATAAATGCCTCAAAAGCCTTCGCCTCGTCGTAAAGAGGCAGGGTGAAGTAAAAACATGAACCTTGCCCGGCATGGCTTTCCACTTTCAAGAAACCCTCGTGAGATTCAATAATCTGCTTGCTGATGGTAAGTCCCAGGCCGGTACCTTTGCTTTCCGTTTTGGCGTCGGGGCGTTCAATTTGGGTAAATGCCTCGAAGAGGCGTGATTGGTCTTCGGGGGTAATCCCGGGGCCATTGTCCACGACATCGACTCGCGCGTTTTCGCCATCCTGGGACAGGGTGACCGTTATTTCACCGCCGTCGGGCGTGAACTTGTGGGCGTTGCCGACCAGGTTGGTCAGCACCTGCGAAATCTTATCCGCATCCCCAAGGGCGTCCGGAAAATCCTCATTGGCAATATCCAGGTTCAACTGCTGGTGTTTGAAAAGAAATTTGGGCAGGAAATCATGGTGACACTGGCGCAGTAATTCCGGCAGGTTGAGGCGGCGGCGTTTGAATTCTTCGCGGCCTGATTCAATCCTGCCAAGATCCAGGACGTCATCAATCAAATTCGCCAGGCGTTCGCAATTTCGCAGGGCGGTTGCCAGGCATTCCTTTTGCTGGTCAGTCACCGTGCCAGCGATTCCATCATGAACCAGCGAGACAAAAGAGCTGATGATAGTCAAGGGAGTGCGCAGCTCATGGGAAACATTGGATACCAGCCGGGACTTGGCGTTATCAAGCTCCCTTAGTTTGGAAACAGTTTGAATGAGCTCTTCTTCGGCTTTTTTCCGGCGGGTTACGTCCCGCAGGAAAAAGCACAAGTGGCCTTCCTTGGTTAAAACTAGGCGGTTCGTGGCTATTTCCGCCGGGAATGTTGTTTTATCCTTGCGGATGCAATATGAATCAATTAGCGTAAACCGGTTGGTTTCGATGTTTTTGCATATAGTCTTCAACAGCTGGGCGTTGGCCCCGACGATGATGTCCAGAACGTTCATGCGGCTCAGTTCATTCTGGTCATACTGCAATTGCTTGATTGCCCGGGCATTGACGTCGACAATCTGGCCTGATTCCTTGGTTACCAGGACGCCGTCATAGAGGCTGTGGAGCAGCTCCTGGAAACGGTCGGCATGCTTATCATCGGTTCGCGTCACGATCCATGAGGTCTGCCCGGGCGTATGCAGCTTCGGCACGATTTTCGGGGTTTTGCCGCCGGAGGTCTTTGATTCCGGAAGCGGGATGGCGATCCGCACAGTCCGCATAAATTTCTGGTTGGTGACCATGTTTTTTGTCCCGGAGCCCGTCTATTTCAACTCCCCGCCTTAGGCGAGTTTTTCAATATGGAATTTTCACAGCCGAAAATGAACGCAAGCAGGGCCACCCTGATCCACATGCCATTGCGCACCTGGCGCCAGTAAACGGCCCGGGGGTCACGGTCCACGGCAATATCAATTTCAAGACGCCTCGGCAAGGGATGCATAATGACCGAATGGGCCGGAAGTCGCCTTAGATGATCTGCCGTAAAATAGTATTTCGCATTGTCGATTTTCTGGCTTTCGCCTTTCTTTTCATCCCATTCATCCTGGATGCGGGTCATGTATACCGCGTCGGCTTCCGCGACATGTCTGCCAAGATCAGAACCTAATTCAAAATCCACGCCGGCCTGAACAAGGATATCCTGGATATCCTTGCCGATCTGCAGTTGCGGCGGGGCGATAAAATACTGTTTAACACCATCGTAATTCGTCAGGAGATACGCCAGGGAGCGCACGGTCCGGCCCCTGGCCAGATCGCCGACAAAAACAATTTTCTTGCGGTCAATGCCGCCCCTTTTTTCAAAACTCCGGCGCAGGGTATAGATGTCCAGCAATGCCTGGGTCGGGTGCTGGTCCTTGCCTGAACCGGCGTTGATGATCGGGACCGGCCGATCCGTATTGGAAAGGACCCAGGCCATTTTTTCGGCGAGTCCGCCGATCGCGCTACGCATTATGATGGCGTCGGCAAACGAGCTGAAGGTCCGCACCGAATCTTCCTGGGTTTCCCCCTTCACTTCGCTGGAGGTTGAGGTGTCGCGCACTTCGACCGTGTGCATTCCCAGTATCTGGCAGGCGGAATGGAAAGAAAGGAATGTCCTTGTGCTGGGCTGGGAAAAATAAAGCATCGCCGCTTTATGCGAAAGCTGCTTCTGCAGAAAATCCATCCCGGCTTTGGTCTTGGCGATTTTACGGATAAAAGTCGCCAGGTCTCCCAGTTCCTCCAGGAACTTCCTGCCAAACTGCTGGGCGACCAGGACATGGTATGGCCTGCCGTTGATATTGAAAGAGCCCGCTTTTTGCCTGGAATCAAGCTTTTGAAACGTTTCCCAATCCATGGTTCCCAGAGAGACCTTCTGCGCTTTCATTAAATTAACTCCTCGCGTGATAAGGTTGCCACCATAATGGCCTTGATGGTATGCAATCGATTTTCAGACTGCTCAAACACCTTTGAAAACGGGGCCTCGAACACCTCGTCCGTTACTTCAAGCGCCCCGGTCTGCCTGGTTACTTCCGTTTCAGAGTTATGCAGGGCCGGCAAACAGTGCATAAAAATGACACGCCTATCCTTGAGGTTGCCGGTCGCGTCCATCAGTTTCATGGTAACCTGGTAGGGTTTCAGGAGCTTTATGCGCTCGGCAAGCTTTTTTTCCTCGCCCATTGAAATCCAGGTGTCGGTGTAAATCACGTTGGCGTTTTGAACGGCCAAATTTGGTTGATGACTGATTTGCAGTGAACAATCATGCGCCGCGGCAATTGCTTCCACCTGGCGGAGAACTTTCAAATCCGGCATGAGTTTACGTGGCGTGCAATCCACAAAATCAATCCCTGACTTGAGACAACCCACCATCAGCGAAATACAGACATTGTTACGGCCGTCGCCAATATATGCTACCTTGAGTCCGCGCAGTTTGCGAAAATTTTCGCGGATGGTCATTAAATCCGCCAGGGTCTGGGTGGGGTGCGAATCATCCGTCAGGCCATTCCAGACCGGAATGCCGGAATAACGGGCCAGGGTTTCAACGGTTTCCTGTTTGAAGCCGCGAAACATAATCCCATCGAACATGCCGCCGAGAACGCGCGCCGAATCCCGGATGGACTCTTTTTTGCCAAGGTGCAGGTCATGAATATCCATGTATTCGACGCTGCCGCCTTCATCCACGGCCGCGACCGTGCAGGCCGACCTTGTCCTCGTGGAAGGTTTTTCAAAAATCATGGCAATGTTCTTGCGCAGCAGTCCGTTGCGCTGCATCCGGCGCCGCTTCATTTCCTTCAGGCGCCCCGCCAGGTCAATCAGATAGACAATTTCCGCGTCGCTCAAATCAGAGAGCTTCAAGAGCGACCGGCCCTTGAGGCTTACCATTGCTTTCTTTTTTGATTTCATTTGGCACTACGTATCATTTTCAATCCACTAAGACAAGAGATTTAAAAAAACGGCAAAAGTGACGCTGTCAAACTGCGGCTTCCCGGATTTCATCCAGCAGGATGCTGACGCATGATCGCCCGATCCTCACAAATCCTGCTCCGGCCTGGTAAACGGCGTCCTTGCCGCCCCTGGTGATGGTCAGCTTGCCGGGCGCCAGGCGGGCAACCAGAGGGGTGTGGCCGGCCAGGATGCCGAAGGAGCCCTGTTCGCCGTTCAAGACGAGCGAGTCGGCATCTCCTGAATACACCGTCTTCTGCGGCGTCAAGATTTCTGTCTTAAAAGATTTCATTTTCCATGCGCGCGGCTGGCAACGCAAAACTTATGGATAAATTCAATGAAATAATCAGGCAAAACAAAGTTTCACAACATCTTTAAAAGTATCCACGTAATGAATTCTTATCCCGCGGCGGATATGCGCCGGCAATTCATCGAAATCCCTTTTGTTGGAAGCGGGAAAAATAAGGTCAACGATCCCGGAGCGTTTCGCGGCAATTGTTTTTTCCTTTATTCCTCCCACCGGCATTACCAGGCCGGTCAGGCTCAGCTCGCCGGTCATGGCCCATTTCGGCTTGACCGCCTTGTCCAGGGCAAGCGAATACAGGGCGGACGCCATGGTAATACCCGCGGAAGGACCGTCCTTCGGGGTGGCGCCCGAGGGCACATGCAAATGGATGAAGTGTTTTTCAAACACTTGCGTGGCGGCCTTGTTATTATTCAGGAAGGCGCGCACCATCGTATAGGCAATCTCCGACGATTCCACCATTACGCTGCCAAGCTGGCCGGTCTGCTTGAACCCGGGTCGTTCGGCCGCGACTTTCGTAGCCTCTATATAAAGAGTTTCGCCGCCCATGTTGGTCCAAGCCAGCCCCATTACCACGCCCGGCATAGGTTTCTTGAAAAGGTCCTCATTCAGGAATATGCGCTTCCCGAGCAGTGCCGGTAAATCCCTCCTGTCAACCGTGATTTTCCTGGCCCGGCCGGTTACAAATTTGCGAGCCGACTTGCGGCATATGCGCTTGATGTTATTTTCAATGCCGCGCACTCCCGGTTCGCGCGCGTAGCCGTCAATAATTTCACGCAGCGCGTCGCGTTTGATGGTAAGCTGGCCGGCTTTCAGCCCGCTTGCCTTGATTTGCTTGGGGATAAGATATTTTCTCGCGATTTGCAGTTTTTCCTCCAGGATATATCCTGATAATTTAATGACTTCCATGCGGTCGAGGAGCGGGCGCGGGATCGTGTCCAGTATGTTCGCGGTGCACACAAACAGAACCCTTGATAAGTCAAAGCGGACATCAAGGTAATGATCCAGGAAATCCCTGTTCTGCTCGGGGTCCAGGACCTCCAGGAGCGCCGAGGCCGGATCACCCTGGAAACTCGCTCCGATTTTGTCCACCTCGTCGAGCATGATCAGGGGATTGGCGCTCCGGCAGAGCTTCATAACCTGGATGAATTTTCCGGGCATGGCGCCGATATAAGTCCGCCGGTGGCCCTTTATTTCAGCCTCGTCCTTCATGCCGCCGAGGGAAAAGCGGTAAAACTTGCGGCCGATGCTCGCCGCGATTGACTGGCCGACCGAAGTTTTACCGACGCCAGGCGGGCCGACAAAACATATGATCGAACCGGAAACGCTGCCCTTGAGTATGCCAACGGAAAGGAATTCAAGGATACGTTCCTTGACATCTTCAAGGCCGTAGTGATCACGGTTTAAAACCGTCTCCGCCCTTTTCAAGTCGTAATTTTCCGGCGCATAGACCCCCCATGGCAGTGATGTCAGCCAGTCAAGGTAAGTGCGGGTTACGTTGAATTCAGGAGAAACCGGCTCGAGCATGCTGAGCTTGTTCATTTCCTCATCAATCCGTTCCCTGGCCTCATCCGTCAGGACGAGCGACTTGAGCCGATCCCGGAACTGGTCCATATCGGCCTCCTTGCCCTCCTTGGCAAGGCCCAGCTCCTTCTTGATGGCCTTGAACTGTTCGCGCAGGAAGAAATCCCGCTGCTGTTTTGAAAGTTTTTCTTCGATCTGCTGGTTGATCTTGGCCTGGATTTTTGAAACATCCAATTCTTTCTTAAGAAGCACGAGCGCCTTTTCGATCCGCTGGCGGATGCTGACCGTTTCCAGTATTTCCTGCAGGTCAGCGGCTGAAGCGGTCGTCATGGCCGAAGAAAAATCAGCGAGACGACCCGGCTCGTTCAGATTGGCGCGGGTCAGGAAAAGGTTGAATTCGTCCTTGAAAAACGGATTCAACTTGATCAGTTCCTTTATGGCGCTCACGATGGAAATGGAATAGGCCTTCAGTTCCTCGTTCACGGACATTTCGGTTTCAATAAGGTACTTGACCCTGGCCTGGATGACCGGCTCTTCAGCAATAATTTTTTCAATGATAAACCGTTCCATGGCCCCCAGCATGAGCTGGACTGGCGCTTCCGGGGAAGTCTGGGTTACCCGGATGATTTCGGCGACAACCCCGACCGAATACAGGTCAACAGCCTTGACAGCTGCCGGCTGCGGCTGATTTGCACGCTGCCGGACAAGGACAATGCCGACATATTTGACATTTGACTGCAGGATTTCCTGGACAGCTTTTTTACCGTAAGGGTCATCAATGACCATGGGCACGATCATCTTGGGGAAAAGAGGCCTGGTCATAATTGGAATGATGGACAAATGGTCCGGCAGGATATCACGGGCGAGAATGATCTGTTTCTCAGCCTGACGCGCGTTTTCCTGGGACGTTTCAGGGCCGGCTTCGCGATTGTTCGTTTTTGCCTGTTCTTCGCTCATATGCTGAAAGTCATCAGGCCTCAGTCACAAACCACCCGGGCAAGTCCGCGGTTATTTTCATGGACCTGGTTGCCTAAATGCCCGCAGTCTGTTAAACTAAACGTCTATGCTTAAATCCGGCGGTGGGGCGCGTGCCGTGTTTTTATTTGATTGCAGGCATCCGCGGTCCCATGCCAGGCTGTTGGTCGCGCATTTTGGGGAGGACCGGCATGGTAGTCCAGATTATATCGCGATTGAGACGCATCTGAACAAGTTCCTTGTCCGCTTCGAGGATTTTGTTGATCTTGCCCTGCATGTCAATCATCTGCTGACGTAAATCCTTGATTTGCGGGTTGGATTCATAAAGATATTCCTGCCGTTCGGCAATCTGTTTTTTGCATTCCTCGATGCGCGCGCTTGTCTCCATGACTTTCTTGACGAAATCCGCGCTGATTTCAGCCGAAAACGGGGACGATTTCTGCTGCCCCGCAGGAGCGTTAGTGGAAAAAAATGTTCCCGATGGCATAGCGCCCGGCACTTGTTCCTTCCCGGCTTTATCTTTATCCTCCGCTGAACATATTAACACTCCCATCGCGACAATCACGGCGGTCAATGACATTATCCTGTATTTAATCATGGCTGCTTTCCTTTCTGTATTGTTTAAAAATAGTAAATATCGGCGCGGAAGACAAGGAAATAAAATGAATACCCCTGTCCTACGGGTGCAGGACAAAAATTTGGGTATTTGCCTGGTAACAGATACAATTCACCCACCCCGCCCGTTGGGCACCCCTCCAAGGAGGGGATCATAACCTCTTATTCCCAAAACTCTTAAGTTCCCCTCCATCGGAGGGGTGGCCGTAGGCCAGGGTGGGTCCAATGAAAATGACATCAAAGAATTTGTATTACACCCCTGTCCTACATTGACAGTATCTTGCCGGGACGATTCCCGGTCAAGCGCGTGGCCGACATGACCATTTTACCGTTTACCATAACGTCTCTGATGCCCGCCGAAAATTGATGCGGTTTTTCATAAGTTGAAAGGTCTTTTACCATTTCCGGGTTGAAAACAATAATATCGGCCAGGCTGCCCGAGGTTAATTTTCCCCGCCCTTTTATTTTGAAGTGATCGGCGGCAAGGGAAGTCATTTTCCGGACTGCTTCGCCCAACGGCACGGTTTTACCGTCAAGCGCGGCGCGCAGATACTTCGTAAAGCTGCCATAGGCCCGCGGATGGGGATGATCGTTGGGGAACAGGCCATTTGGAACGCGCAAAGAGGCATCAGAACCGATCATTACAAATGGCTGCGAATATATTTTCCACATGTTGTCCTCGCTCATGCCGGCGTAAAAAGCCTGGGTCAGCAGTTCATCCTTGGCGAGAATCCTGATAACCGCCTCGGCCGGTTCAACCGCAAGATCATTCGCTATGCTCAATATGGTTCGTCCACGCCATGGCGCCTGGGTTGAGGTCGCGACGATTATGCCTTCCCAGTATGAAGGGGAACGTTCGGCCGCGAGCTCATCCCTCAGCCTGTTGCGGGTTTTCTGTTCGCTGAGCCCCTTGAGTATAGTGATCCTGTCGTTCGCGGCCAGCCAGTCCGGCAGGAGTATGTCGAGATCGGTGCATGAAAATAGATATGGATAACGGTCAGCGGCCACTTCAATCCCGTCTGCGCGGGCATGAGTGATCAAGGATATGATATTGTCAACAAAGTGCCAGTTTTTAGCGCCGGCCGTTTTTAAATGCGAGATCTGGATCCTGACCCGGGTTTTACGGCCAAGCTTGATCGTTTCATCGACGGCTTCGCAGACTTTGCCCGCTTCGCTGCGCATGTGGGTGGTGTAAATGCCGTTTCTTCGCGCGACTATCGCGGCCAACGCCGTGATTTCATCTTCGGCAGCGTATTTCCCGGGCCGGTAAATCAGGCCCGTACTTAATCCCCAGGCGCCCTCATCCATGCTTATCTCGAGCATACGCTCCATCATCCGCATTTCATCAACTGATGCCAGGTGGTCTTCATGTCCCATCACGGCAATGCGGAGCCGGTTGTGGCCGACAATCGGCACAACGTTAACAGCCGGGCGGCATTCTTCAAGTAGTTTTAAATATTCACGCATGCTCTGCCACTGGCCTGGATATGACAAGAACTGCCAGTCAAAGGGCAGGTCATTTTTACTCCTGATCGGGGCGGCAGAAGCGCCGCAATTTCCGATGATTTCGGTGGTCACGCCCTGATATACCTTGCTCGGAGAGGTTGGCTCGGCCAGGATGAAGGTGTCGGAATGGGAGTGGACGTCAATAAAGCCGGGGCACACGTAACAGCCCGTGGCATCAATCGTGTGATGGGTCTGCCGTCCGCTCAGGTCCCCGACTGCCGATATGCGGCTTTCGTTCAGGCCGACGTCGGCTTTTACCGGATCAGCGCCGGTCCCGTCTATAACCTTGCCGCCTCTTATGATGAAATCATGCATTTTTTTCACTAATGCCTGGTTGGCCCGGATCCCCTGGCGCGGCCTTTGTTGATTGGTTTTTATTACCTTCAGCCGGGGCGGCGGCGGACTTATTTTCCGTGGCTGACAATGATTCTGACCCGGCCATCAGAGCGGCCACTTCCGCCTGGACGTGTTCGAGCTGGTTCAGGCTTAACATTGGATCAGACACGATGAAAGTTTCTCCGGTCTTGCGGTGCTCATAAACCCTGATCAGGGTCATATCGTCTTTTTTCTGCGCATCCTTCTCGGCAAGAATGCGCCGGCGTTCAAGCATGACCGCCAGGATAAAAATCGCATTGCGGCATTGCGGGTCGTTTTTTTCGATCAGTTTGCGCAGGAGCGATTCCGCCGTTTCTTTTTTCAGGACTTCCGGAGGCACCAGATCCGGCTGGAAGGTCCCGCGCCAGACGCTGAAAGAGTCGCCAGCCGGGTTCTTCTGCCAGCAATCCTCGCAACTGTCGGCCCGTTCATATTCCGCGCCGTTGAGCCGCAGGCTTGAAACGTAAACCTGATCGGCGGCAAAAGGTTTTTCGCATGATTTGCACTCGGTTGCGCGTGGTTTAATCTCCCATTCCTGGTTAGGCATCTTTCATCACCATTTTTCTGCATTGCCAAAAATATATCGTGCCGGAAACAAGCGTTAAAACGGCCACAAGGGCCGATATCCAATAAGTCAGATAACCGAAATATGCATTATATTCATGTAAAAACAAGTCAAGTTTTGGCGGTGGCAGAATTACCGGCAGAAGATCATCGCGGACAGCTTCCCCGGCGATGATGACAATAATAACTGCAATCTGCCAGGCCGTTTTGTGCTTGCCCCAGCGCCCGGCGTCCACAAGCAACCCCTGGTTGGCCGCCAGGAGCCTGATGCCGGTGACTAGGAACTCGCGCGCCATGATAATAACGACAATCCAGGCCGGGACAATCTGGTTTTGCGCGGCAAAGCATATAAAGGCCGAGCAGATTAAGACCTTGTCCGCCAATGGATCCATCAGCTTGCCGAAGACGGTAATGTCACCATGCCGGCGGGCTATTTCTCCGTCAAGATAATCGGTCACAGCCGCGATGATAAACAGCACCAGGGCGGCGGTCTTGCCGAAAGCGATCGGCATCATAAGGCAGAACGGCAGGATGAACGCCATTCCGAGCCGAAAAAGGGTTATCTGGTTTGCCGCTTTCATTGTTTTATACAAGAAGCCAGTAGACAGAAGTCAGGAGTCAGAATCCAGAAATCAGAAACTTGAATTCACCCGTCTGAATTCTATTTATTCTTACTACTGGCTACTGACTTCTGTCTCCTTCTTCCATCTTCTTCAGATCGGCTCGGCGATCAAATCATACCCGCTGGTTCTCACGTACCTGGCTTTCACAAATATTCCCTGATCGCACTTGCACGTATAATCTCTGAAAAAAACAGTGTTGTCAATCTCCGGCGCCTGACGGCGGGAACGCGCGATCCAGGTGTTCCTTGTGCCGGCTTTCTTTTTTTCAATGAATAATTCATCAATTCCGCCCAGCAGACCGTTCAGCTTGCGCGCCACGTTTTTTTGCTGGGCGCGCATAAGGGCGCCTCTCCTTCGCAGCGCGATCCGCCGGCTGACCTGGCAGGGCAAGCCGGCCGCCCGGGTTCCTTCTTCCTCGGAGAATACAAACACTCCGAGATGGTCAAATGCTGTTTCCTTAATAAAATTAACAAGCCGGGCGAAATCATTTTCCGTTTCTCCGGGAAAACCTACCAGGCAGGTCGTCCGCAGGGTTATGTCGGGCAACATTTTCCTGATTTTCGCAAAAAGCGTTCGCAGGGCATTTTCATTGCCGCCGCGCCCCATCATTTGCAGTATTCTTGCGCTGCAGTGCTGGACCGGCAAGTCAAGGTAGTGGCATACCTGAGGAATTTCAGCCATGGCGGCCAGCAAATCATCGCCGACGTGAGCGGGATAGCCGTAAAGCAGCCTGATCCAGAACTTACCCCCTATTCTGCCGATTTTCCGTAAAAGGTTCGGCAAATTATTATTACCGCCCAGGTCACTCCCGTAAAAGGTCACGTCCTGGGCAATAAGGTTCAACTCGTGATAACCCCGGCTTAAAAGCCCTTCCGCTTCCTTGACGATACTCGCCATTGGGCGCGATCGGTATTTGCCTCGGATTTGCGGTATGGCGCAAAAAGCGCAACGGTGATCGCACCCTTCGGCGATTTTGAGATAAGCATAAGGCGCGCTTGTAAAAACTATCCGTTCCGGGTTCGGGTTGATAATCGCGCGGGGAACGGTTGATATTTCTCTTATGCCGATTTGACCGTTCAGAAGCCGGTTGACGACCGATGGAATTTTTTTTAATCCGTCAACGCCGATAAATGCGTCAACATCCGGGAATAAAGAACGTATACTGGCCCGGTAACGCTGCGGCAGGCAGCCGGCTACAATCACCATTTTCGTTTTTCCGCGCCGCTTCAGTTCGCAGGCATTAAAAATGGCATCGATAGCTTCCTTCTTGGCGTCAGCAATAAAAGCGCAGGTATTGATAATCAATATGTCGGATCTTTCCGGGCTTTCTGCCAGCTTGTATCCGGCCTTCATAAGTTCATGCGCAAATATTTCCGAGTCAACCAGATTTTTAGCACATCCGAGGCTGACAAATCCGATTCTGGCCGTCTGTCTGGTCAGTATCATGACTGTAAAATATCCAAATAGAATATAAATGATGGGCGGTTTAATGGAGCCGGGGCGCGTATCGCCTGGCAAAGCCGGCTAGAATCGTCAATTGCCCTGTTGTTTCGCGCGCAGCTGGCGGTCAATCATATGCAATGCCGATTCAGCCTGCTGGCGCCATTTGCTTTCAGGGTAGGCTGCGATGAAGTCCTCGTAGACTATTTTAGCGTCCGTCAACTTGCCGGTGATCTGCAGGCAGCGCGCCTTGCCGAACAATGCCTGGGGCGTCAAATAATTATCCGGATGAGTCAGCAGGAATGAATTAAATTCCAACAAGGCCTTGTCAACATCACCGCGGGCCTCTAGGCACATTACCCGGCCCAGTTCAGCGGCCGTGAACATGGAATGTCTCGGGTATTTGAGGATAAAATCAGCGTAAAGTGCCGAAGCGCCGTCATAGTCACCGGACGCATAACGGGAGGAGGCTATGGCCATCAAAGCCGCCGGGGCGGCCGGAGATTTTGGATATTTCCCTATTATGTCTTCAAATTGTTTCGAATTCTGGGCGGCGCCCAGCAGGCGCGAAGCCTGATCATTATCGCGGTTGATTTTTATCGCGTAAAAAACGACCGCAAGCGCGACAATCAAGATCACCGCGCCGGCCGCATAGAGAATGGTTCCGTACTTTTGGAGCAGGTTTTCCCGGCCATCCGCTACCGCAATATTATTTTTACCGTCTGGACTGCCCTGGTTCTGATTTTTGTCATTCATGATTTTTCATTTCCAATATAAGGAATAATAAATATTACAAGTTCGTCGCGGGAAGTTGCGGATCAATTCCGGCCACGCCTTCGATGTCCTGTGCCTGAAAGGTCTCGTTGATGTAGGTCGCGATCTCTGCCAGCGCTTCCTTGGCCTGCGGCCCGGAACTGATTACTTCCAGACTGTCCCCCATGGCGGCGGTGATCGACAGCAGGCCAATTACGGTTTTAACGTTAACGTATTTCTTGCCCTGCAGCACGAAATTACAATAATCGATTTTTTCATGATGCAGGTAAACTTCACAATTGTATTTCCGGGCAAGCCTGGCAATAGTAGCCGCCGGCTGGAGATGGAGGCCTTTCTCGACGCCCAGGATAAGCTTGGCCTGAAGGAATCCATTGCGTTCAAGAGACTCGCGTTCCGCCCTCCAGAGACGAGCGTATTTGGCGCACCATTCTTCCGCCGCGACCTTTTTGCCTATGTCCCGCTTTTCTTCAATGGAACGGAAATACTTGTGTTTTTCAATCTCATTGATCTGCGCAGAAAGATCCTGGTGCTGTTTTTCATTTAACCACTGTGTGCGGCAATTACTTATAAAATCCTCAATAGCCGCTTCAAGCGATACTTCGGCTCCCTGCTCCAATGTCATCACCCGCTGGTGCTCAAGGATAGCATGCAGCTCCGCCGGCGTAAGATTGATCTCCTCAACTTTCATAGCCTGACCGGTAAATCGTTTAAAATTCGCTTAATTCGTGAAAACTTAGTAAAAAACAGCCTGCTTGACAACCAAATAAATGATTTTCAGTTAATACTTTCCTTCCGCCCGGGTTTATCCATAATGAGATACCAACGGAAAATGAAACGTTTAAAAAATAATCATCGCCGCCGCCACGTGCTTCCCTTTTTCAAACCGGAGCCTTCTTTTAATATAGCCCTGGTGGAGCCGGAGATTCCGCCGAACACCGGCAACATTGCGCGTTTATGCGCTGCCACGGGCACGTCCCTGCATCTTGTCGGGCCGACTGGTTTCCGGCTGAATAACGCCGAACTGCGCAGGGCCGGCCTGGATTACTGGCCATCGGTTGATTTGCACCAGCATTCCTCCCTGGATTTGTTTTTGCGGGATATATTGGATAAAAGATTTTATCTGTTCAGCACGATCGGCGCCAGGCCATACACATCGGTATCCTTCCGCCCGGGAGATTATTTTATTTTCGGTAATGAAAGCCGCGGCCTGCCTGATGAACTTTTAACCTCGTATCCCGGCCTTGTGCTCAGCATCCCGATGATCAGCGACCATGTGCGTTCGCTTAACCTGGCCACGGCCGCGGCCATAGTTTTATATGAAGCACTGCGGCAAACCCAGGCCAAAGGCATGGCATCAGGCCGCTGAGAAGATTGCGAGGTAAAGACCGGCAGCCAGCGGTATGATTTAACCGGATATGCGCTTTTTTTGCTTTGTGTTATCAGCCTTAGCAGTCTCGCTGGCCTTGACGACTATATCCTCGCCGGCGAGGTCCAGCGTCAACTCCGAGCCTTCAGGCCGGGAGCCGGCCAGGATCGCCCTGGCGATCGGGGTCTCTATTTTCTGCTGGATCAGCCGCTTCATCGGGCGGGCGCCGTAGACCGGGTCATAGCCGTTGGTGACAATGTAATTTTTAACAGCTTCGGAAATATTGAGGGATATCCTGTTATCCTCAAGCCTTTTCCGCAGATCGTTAAACTGCAGCTCGACAATTTTCGCCAGCTCTTCGTGCGTGAGCGGCTTGAAAAGCACTGTTTCATCAATGCGGTTGAGAAATTCCGGCCGAAAGTGCGTTCGCAGCGCCTGCATAATTTGATTACGGACGCCGTTTTCGATATGCCCGCCGGGGTCTATACCTTCCAGCAGGAGGTGCGAACCGATATTGCTGGTCATGATAACAACCGTGTTCTTAAAATTGACAGTTCGACCGTGGGAATCAGTAAGACGCCCCTCGTCAATCAACTGCAACAGAACGTTGAAAACATCCGCGTGCGCCTTTTCAATTTCATCAAACAGGATTACCGCATAAGGCTTACGGCGCACGGCCTCGGTAAGCTGGCCCCCTTCCTCATAGCCTATATAACCGGGAGGCGAACCGACCATGCGGGAAACGGCGTGCTTTTCCATGTACTCGCTCATGTCAATCCTTACCATGTTTTCCTCGGTGTCAAACAGCGCGGCCGCCAGCGCCTTGGCAAGTTCCGTTTTACCAACCCCGGTCGGGCCGAGAAAAATAAACGATCCGATCGGGCGCTGCGGGTTTTTTATGCCGGCGCGCGCCCGCAAGACCGCGTCGGCCACGGCCCGGACAGCCTCATCCTGGCCGATAACGCGTTCATGCAGCACCTCGTCCAGGCGTAATAGTTTTTCGCGCTCTGTTTCAAGGAGACGCGTCAACGGGATTTTAGTCCAGCGCGAGACCACCTCGGCGATTTCCTCCTCCGTTACTTCTTCCCTGATGAGAGTTGCTTCTTCCGGTGCGGCCTCGGATTGTTTTAACGCATTTTCCAGAGCCGGTAAAATACCGTGCCTGATCTCGGCCACCTTATCGAGGTTATACGCCCGTTCGGCCTCATCACAGTCGCGGCGTGCTTTTTCAATTTTTTCGCGCAGGACCTGTTTACGTGCCAGAGATTTTTTCTCGTTTTCCCACCGGGCGCGCATTTGACTTGATTCCGTCTTCAATTCGGCCAGTTCCTTGCGCAGCACCGCAAGCCTGTCACGGCTGGCGGCGTCTTTTTCTTTTTTAAGCGCTGCTTCCTCGATTTCAAGGCGCATGAGCTTCCGCATGATTTCATCCAGTTCGGCCGGCATTGAATCTATTTCGGTGCGGATGGAGGCGCAGGCTTCGTCAACCAGGTCAATTGCCTTGTCCGGAAGAAACCGGTCGCTTATATAGCGGTTGGAAAGGACGGCCGCGGCCACGAGGGCCGCGTCCTGAATCCGGACGCCGTGATGGATTTCATAACGCTCTCTTAAACCGCGCAAAATAGAAACGGTGTCTTCGACGGACGGGGCGTCCACGACGATCGGCTGGAATCGGCGCTCAAGGGCGGCATCCTTTTCAACGTGCTCGCGGTATTCATCCAGGGTGGTCGCGCCGATGCAATGCAACTCGCCCCGCGCCAGCATCGGTTTAAGAATATTGCCGGCATCGGACGAGCCTTCCGTGCGGCCGGCGCCTACGATCGTATGCAACTCGTCAATGAAAAGAATAATTTTCCCTTCCGCTGATTTAATTTCGTTCAATACCGCCTTCAAGCGCTCCTCGAACTCTCCACGGTATTTGGCGCCGGCCAGGAGCGACGTCATGTCGAGCGCGAAAATGGTCCGGTCTTTCAATCCTTCCGGGACGTCACCGCGCAAAATGCGGTGCGCCAGCCCTTCCACGATGGCGGTTTTACCGACGCCCGGCTCGCCAATGAGGACCGGGTTATTTTTTGTTTTTCGCGATAGTATCCTGATAACGCTTCGAATTTCCTGGTCGCGCCCGATAACCGGGTCAAGTTTCCCCTTGCGGGCCATATCCACCAGGTCAAGCCCGTATTTCTGCAAGGCCTCGTAGGACGCCTCCGGGTTGGCGCTGGTAACGCGCTGGTTGCCGCGGACGGATGTGAGGGCATCAAGGATTTTCTGGTGGTTTATGCCGGATTCAGCGAGTATTTTTCCGGCAGGAGTACTTCTGCCTTCATCGGCGAACGCAATCAGCAGGTGTTCAATGGAAATATATTCGTCTTTCAGGCGTTTGGCTTCATCGGCAGCTTTCAAAAGCAGCTTGTTCAGGTGCTGGGTGACGTAAACTTTGCCTGATTCGAAAGATCCGCCGCTGACATGCGGTTTTTTAGTAAGCTCATTTTCCACCCTGGCTTTAAGGTCCGGAACGGATACGCCCATTATTTCAAACAGGCGGGCCGCGAGGCCGTCCGGTTGTTCAATCAGCGCCGCCAGGAGATGTTCTCCATCAACCTCCTGGTGCCCGTGCCTGACGGCGATGGCCTGGGCTGAGTTAATTGCCACCTGAACCTTCTGGGTAGCTTGATTTAAGTCCATATTTTTATGACACCGCACTGATAATATTTTTTTTACACAGAAACGTCAATCTAAAGAGATTAAACCGAAAGGCCGCAGGCAAAACAATGGATAATACACTGATCAATCCGGGGCTTTAAAATCGCCATTTGCCGCCAGCGGCTGAATCAGCGATGAAGTGAAAAGCATTTTCCAGGCCCATCTGCTTCAGCCTTAATGATTCCTCGGCTGATATGGGCGGTAATTTTCCGGCAGATTCAAAGAAAACGTTTTTCCGGTTAACGTCACCGTTGAATTCGTCTGCCGCCGGTTTCCCGCAATAGGAAAAACCGGCATAGCGCGATAACACGGTCTGGCCGACCATTATGTTCGCGCCACGCAAAAAATCGGATTGATAACGAGCCAACGCTCCGCATCCGGGATCATCAACGAACGGTTGCCCTTTTTTATTCATCTCAGTGCCGATATTGATCGGAAAATGCAGTTTGCGGGCGGCAACAATCACATCATCCAATTTCCGGATTTTAAGACGGCGTTCATTTTCGCTTTTGATGTTGTGATTCCGATCAGGGATAATATTTAACGCGCCTGCGCCCTTGGCTTGCAGGCATTCCAGCATTTTCAACATGTCCCCTTCCCCGGCGCTGGCGCCATCCAGCCAGGTTGCCATCGGTATGGCTTCGCATGACAGGACCCAATCGATAAAGTCATCAACGGCCGGGAAGGTTTTATCGTCCGGGCGGACATAACCGATGCCGCCGTTTTTCGCCAGCAGTGAACGGATTTTATCATCCATGGCCGGAGGATCCGCAAGAAGGGCGGTCATTTCGCCGGCATTCTTATTCAGCAGTTTGGACCAGTACACGGAAAGTTGCTCGAGTTTTGTGAAAACAGCCTGCGCTTTTGCACGGTATGCCTGGACAATATGCCTTTCGGTAGGGCATCCGCCCGGCGACAAGGGCATTACATCGGCATTGTAATCTATTGATATTTCCGGCAATCGCCCGTTTATCCTCCCGACGAGAGCCCTGTTCCTTAAGTTGGCCTGCTGCCGGAAAAGATTCAGGGTTTTCATGGCATTTGAACCATCAGGCGGCAAGGAGCCGAATCCCGCACCCATGATGTAAGTTACACCCGGTTCGCCGGGAGAATTGATTTCAACCTGCACGTATTCTTTCAGAAACGCACGTGTTTCAAGATGCACCGCCGTGCGCAGGCCCAGCATCTGCCCGGCCGCCAGGAATTCCTCCAGCCCGTCAAGCACGTCGAAATCGCACAAGGCCGCCGCGTAAAGCCCGTGCTGACGGCAGGCAAGCGCAACATGAGACGGCGAATACCCCATGCTGTTGTATGAATAAAACGAATGGATGTGCATGTTTACCCCGCCGGCCGCGGGATTGATTATGTCATCAGCATTCTCCGGCATTGAAGCAGCCAACAGGCCTGCGATATTCTCCAGGGCGGCAAAGCGCTCTTTAAAATCAAACGAGTCGATTGCTTCCGGAATTAATAAATCATGGTGCATCTTGATCCTCTTTCTGCTAAGTTCACCGGTATTAGTATCCCGATGTTAGCATAAATTTCAATAAATTAATCATGACAAAGATAATTCCACGCCTGATACTCTCAAGGCAGCCTCATCGCGTTGAACGCGGCCATTCATGGGTTTACCGCACCGAAATCATGGAAACAAGCGGCGATCCGAAGGAGGGCGATATCGCCGACGTGTTTAGTTGCAGCGGCAAGTTTATCGTCCGCGGTTATTATAACCCCAATGCCATGATTGCCTTCCGCGCGTTGAGCCGGCGCCAGGTTGAAATTGATGAACGATTCTGGAATCTGCGATTCAAGAATGCCATTGACTACCGAGCTTCCAGGATCCCGGGCCGCAAGTCCTGCCGCCTTGTCCACAGCGAGGCGGATTTTTTACCGGGATTGATCGTGGACCGCTACGGCGATACGCTTGTTTTGCAGACAACAACTCTTGGCATGGACCTGCGCAAGCCGCTCTTCGTCAAGCTCCTGTCTGAAATGCTCAATCCAAAATCAATAATCGAAAATAACGAGGGCTCATCGCGGGAGATGGAAAATCTGCCGCGCACCAGGGGAGCGTTGTCCGGAGATAGCGACGGAGCGGTCCAGGTGAAGATCGGCCGGGCCGATTTCACCTGCGACCTCTTTGACAGGCATAAAACCGGTTTTTACCTTGACCAGCAGGAAAATTACGAGATTGTCTCCGGTTTTGTCAGGCCGGGCGCGCGGGTCCTTGACGGCTTCTGCAACCTCGGCGGATTCGCGATCCATGCCCTGCTTGCGGGCGCAAAGAGCGCGCTGGCGGTCGAAAGCAATGAGTACAGCGTCGAACTGGCAAAAAAATCGGCTGATCTCGCCGGCCTGGGTTCGCGCCTGACTTTCCGGGTTGAAAACATGTTTGACTACCTGCGACAAGCGCAGAAGGAGAAAGAAAAGTTTGATTTCATAATACTTGATCCGCCTTCATTCTGCCGTTCGCGCAAATCGGTTTCCGAAGCCCGCCGGGGTTACAAGGAAATTCATCTGCGCGCTTTCAAATTGCTGCAGCCGGGCGGCACTCTCGCGACATTCTGCTGTTCGCATCATGTGTCGGACGCCATGTTCCTGCAATTTATCATGGAAGCGGCGCGGGATGCCCGTGTTTTATTGCGAAGGGAGGCGATCCTGGGGGCGAGCCCTGATCATCCCGTAATGCCGGCCATACCTGAAACCGAATACCTGAAGGGATTTATTTTTTCGGTTCTAAACGGGCAGGCCTGACCGCTGGCATCTTAAGTTAAGCCATGGATATCATATTTCATGCCGTTTCAGCTGGCGCACTGGCGAAGCGTCTTGGTGAAAACCGGAAATCGGCCCTGATCCTGGCGGCGCTTGTCGGGATTAACCCCGATATACTGTCCAATATCGGTCTTTTTTTCCTGCCAAGAAGCATTATCTATCCCCTGTTTCATTCCCTGGCTGCCCAGGGCGTAATCTGCCTGGTTCTGTTGCTGATCAACCGCCGGATCGCATTCGGAGGCCTGCTGCATATCGCGGTTGACCTGTTCTCCCACAAATACACAACGCAATATTTATTTTATCCTGTATGGCGGGTTCAGCTATATGAGGGCCTTGACTGGTACAGGCTTGATGGAATCTGGCTCTGGGCTCTTTTCTGGATCATGCTCCTGCTGATCATTTGGCGCAATTATCGGGCCGCGCGACGACAGGGCCAGACATCCTCCTGAATAATTGCGCCGGCATTTTAACTGGCGCGGGGAACGACGGTAACTTCAGAGTGCGGGATCTGCTTTTCAAGGTTTGCCTTGATACTGTCGGCAACCGCCTGAGTCTTGCCGAGTGTTTGCGCGGCATCAAAACCAAGGAAAATTTCTATAAAGATCTGCCGGCCTGAATACCGCGAGCGGACGCTTTCCAGCGAAGTATACGATTCAAAATGCTTGACGAGTTCCTTCGTTATCAGCATTTGCAATGGTTCATCCAGCGAGCGGTCAAGCAGGTCATGGACGGAATGCCGCAGCAGATGCCAGCCGCTGTTGATCATCAGACCCAGGGTGATGCAGGAAGTCAAGGGATCAAGATACATCACCCATGGCGCGGCAACACTCATGCTCAGGATAAAATTGAAGAACATGCATGTGTTGGCCGTCGCTTTCACGCCGAAAAGCCGCTTCTGGGCTTCTACGATAGGTGAAGGGGCGATGCGCTGATGCTCGCGGCTCCGCCACCAAAGGCGCGCGTTTATCAGCCCGAAAACCAAGGTGCATCCGATTCCGAGCCAGATGCCGAATCCTTTTAATCTGACCGGGCAAAGGATCCGGTGGATGATCAGGTATACCATTATCAGGACGCTGATTATCATGAAAAAGCCGATTAGCAAACTGGCAAGGTTTTCGATCTTGCCCAGCCCGTAATTGAATATCGCCTTGTCATCGCGCCGTAGCCGTCGCAGGGTATACCAGGACAAATAAACAGAACAGAATTCCAGGAGAGAGTTGAAAAAATCGGCAACTAAAACCAGGGAATTTGCCGTAACAACAGAAACAATGTTCAGCGCGAGTCCCAGTCCGCATGTTATTACGCCGGTTAATGCGGTCTTTTCGGTTCGCTCGCGTTCATGGTCTTTCGTGGATGTTGGCATGTAATTACCGGATCGTATTCAACAGATGTTTAACTCATGATCGCGCCCTGAGATGACTAACAACCGTGACTGCCAGCCCGGAAATTATCAGCAGGCTGCCGCCGACCATGAAGGCGTTGATATGTTCCCTCAGTATGATGGCGGCAAAAATGGATGCCAGGACAGGCTTGAGGAAAAACATCATTGAGGCCTGGAAGGCCGTGCTATGGCGCAGGCCGAAATAATACAGGGCGTAGGCCAGCGTGGTGCCGGCCAGGGTAACATACAGCACCGGCAGCCAGGAGGCAGCCAGCCCGCCCACCCCGTTTTGCGCAACGCTTGCAAGCGCGAACGGCAGAATCATCAGGCTGCCGAATAAGGCTGAAAACCCGATCAAGATAAAAGCTCCATAACGGATAATCAGCCGGCGCGAGATACAAATGCTCAAGGCAAAAAAGAATGCTGAGGCCGTCATTATTCCCAGCGCCATCAGTGATTGCAGCGTAAAAGCGCCTGACTCCCACGCAAACAGCCCAACGCCTGCCACGCCAAGAGCCAAGGCTGCCCATTTTGGAACGGTCCATGCCTCGTTGTTCACAAAACGGGCAAGGATGATGACAAAAATCGGGTTGGCACTGAAGACAACGGCGCACGAGGCGGCCTTTTCAAAAACAAGGATGGCCAGATGAAAAAGCGACAGCGAAACGGCAATGCCCACAGCGCCGTTAAGGGCAAACCACCCGAAATCGGATAATTTCAGCGACAGGCCGCTTTTCAGGAAAGAAGGAAACGCGCAAGCGAGCAAAATAACGCCCGTGAGAAAAAAGCGGATGAATACCATTTGGAATGGAAGCGCGTTCTTTCCTATTATTTTTGTGCCGACTTCAACCGTGCTTAAAAGAGCAACGCCACCCAGTAATGCAAGCAATCCCATCGTTTTTGAGTTAAAAATCATAAAATGAAACTCCCCGCGGCTCCTGCCAGAGGAGCTATACTCAGTGTTGCCGCTGAACGCCAAACGGTTCAGTGAATACTAACAAAGGAAAGATACAATAACACCAAAATAATCTTTGCCGCGGCCGTATGACATATGCGGTGGCGGAATAAAGGCAGGCAAGAGCGCTGCAATGAACTAACCAATCTGCCACCGATAATCGGGCAAGAGGAGGGGAGCAGTCCGGTCCGTTTTGATGCCGATCTTTTTCAGTTCGGCGTTATATTCACTAATGTGAGCGAGCGTCAGTTTTTTTAGGGTGGCTTCTTTTGCGAAGCGGCTGGCGCTGAACCCGCTCCGGCGGCCGAACACCACGACATCAAGGAGCGAATTCCCCATCAGCCTGTTCCGGCCGTGCACGCCGCCGGTCACTTCACCCGCGGCAAACAATCCGGGTACCTTCGTTGCCGTGTCACTTGTGATCACCACCCCGCCGTTCTGGTAATGCAGGGTTGGAAAAATCAGCATGGGCTCTTTCGATACATCAATGTTATAGCGGATGAACTGCCGGTACTTGGCCGGGAAGTTTTTTTGCACAAACCCATCACCGTGCAAGATTTCCAGCATCGGAGAATCCAGCCACACGCCCATCCTTCCGGTTGGCGTCTTTACGCCTTTGCCCCGTTCCCGGCATTCCCTGATTATTGCGGATGATTCCATGTCCCGCGGCTCGAGCGGATAAACGAATTGTTCGCCATCTTTGTTGATTACCTGGGCGCCCGCCCCGCGCACCTTTTCAGTTATCAGGAGGCCAACATTCTGCTCCGGGTAAATTACGCCCGTGGGATGAAACTGGCTGGCGTCCATGTGGCGGAAAGGCACACCCACGCGGTAGGCAATGACGATCCCATCCGCCGTGGCGCCGTAATGATTGGTGGTCGGGAAATTCTGGAGATGAAGGCGGCCAAAACCGCCGGTGGCAACGATGGTCGCCCTGGCTTTGACCACGAGATATTTCCCGGTCTCCATGTTGTACATTATTCCCCCGGCGCATTTGCCGTCTTCATCCATCAGGAGCTCCACCACCGGTGAAAACTCGATGACTCGAATCGCGTCGGGCCGGTTGCGTACTTCATCGCGCAGCACCCGCATGATGGCCGCGCCGGTCATGTCGCCGGCGGAGTGCATCCGTTTCCGGCTGGTGCCGCCGCCGTGCAGGACGTACATGGAACCGTCTTCTTCCTTGTCGAACATGACTCCCAGCTTTTCAAGCCATTCTATGGATTTTGGCGCGTCAGAAGTGAGCGCCTCCAGAAGTTCGGGATCATTTGAAAAATGGCCGCCACCCATTGTGTCAAGGTAGTGGCGGGTCGGCGAATCGATCGGCTTATCAGCGGCCTGGATGCCGCCTTCGGCCATCATGGTATTGGCATCGCCGAGGCGCAGCTTGGTGGTCATGATTACGCGCAGGCCCTGTTCCTGGGAGATGAGCGCGGCACATGAGGCGGCCCCACCGCCCCCGATGATGAGCACGTCTGTCTCGTAATCGGGATTGGCCAGGTTGACCTGGTCTGGTTCCAGCATGCATCCGGCCTCAAGGATATCGGCCAGTTCGTTCGGCACCACGTCGCCCTTGTTGGGACCGATTTTCAGCTTCCGCTTGGATTCTTCCATGTAATCGGGGTGATACTTCTTCAAAAAAGAATTCACCTCGCTTGCGGGGATGCGGGGGTGGTGCTTGCCCGCCTTGGAATCCGCGATCCTTTGTGAGCGGGTGGCTTCAACTTTTTTGATCAGCTCTTTCATGTAATCAGTGTAGGGCATAACTTGTTTCCTTATTTAAAACCTGTTTAAAGTTCCGGGTCCACGGTTCACAGTTTACCATATGAAAATCATTTTATTAAAATAACTATGAACCCTGAACTGTGAACCTCCATTCGAAAGTAATTTCGAATGGGCTTAAACCGGTTCAATGTCTCTTTCCGCGTACATTTTCATCAATTCTTTTTCTGAAAACTTCTTCAGCTTCTTGTATTCCTCGGCGTATTTATGCTGCTCAATTTCCTTTACGCGGGCGCTCAAGTCCCCGGCTTTCGGGACTATGTGCCGCGAGTACAGCCGGCGGCACAGGATGGCAATGTTATACTGGACAATCTCGGCCGGACACCGGGAAGCGCACAGTCCGCACATTATGCACTCGAAAGAAAGCGTGGCCACCCGTTTGAGATCGCCCCGCATGGCCGCGTTCACGTATTCCATCACCTTTATGTCCTGCGGGCATATTTTGCTGCAGGTGTTGCAGCTCAGGCAGCGGCTCAGCTCGGGATAAAGCTTCATAAGCGCGTTCACCGTGGGCTCAAGCTTCTCGATATCGTATTCGCTCTTGTTGGCGGGATAGAACGGGATCTGGGTCAGGTACATTCCTACCTCCACGACGGTCTGGCACGCCAGGCCAACCTTCAGCCGGTAATCGTTCTTTGTCCGGTAAACAGTGGCGCAGGCTCCACAGATCCCGCCCCGGCAGCCGCAGCCCCGGATTAGTTTATAGCCGGAATACTCCATGGCCTTCAGGATGGTCAGGGTTTCCGGGACCATGTATTCCTTGCCCATGATAAAAATGGGGATGAATTTTTTCGGGGTTTCTTCCTTTTGTTTTTCCGGCATGGCATTGTCCTTTTTTTTCTTTGGCATTAAAACACGTCCTCAATGAAATTCTTGATCTGTTCGCAGGTAAATACCGGGCCGTCTTTGCAGACGTACAGCGGGCCGATGTTACAGCGCCCGCATTTTCCGACACCGCACTTCATCTTCATTTCAAGCGTGGTGATAATCTGGCCGGGCTGGAACCCGAGCCCGTTAAGAGCTGCCAGCGTGAATTTTATCATGATGGGCGGCCCGCATGTGATAACAACGCTGCCGGCGGCCGCCGGCGCGATCTCTTTGAGGATGGCCGGCACAAACCCCACCTTACCCTTCCAGTCCGGTGTCTCTCCGCCCGGGTCCACCGTCAGGATGGTATTGATATCATCCCGCGTCTGCCATTCATCCAGATCATCTTTATAGACCAGGTCCCGGACGGCGCGGGCGCCGTAAATGATTTTTATTTCCGCAAAATCATTCCGGCGCGCAAGCACTTCGCGGATCAGCGACCTGAGCGGGGCCAAGCCTATCCCGCCTCCGACAAATATGACGTTTTTTTCCTTGATGGCTTCGAGCGGGAAGGAGTTGCCATACGGTCCCCGGATGCCGACAATGCTGCCAGGGTTGAGCATGTGGATCGCCTCCGTGACCCGCCCCACCCTTTTTACGCTGCACTCGATGTAGCCCCGGTCGGACGGCGCGGATGCTATGCAAAAGGTGGCTTCCCCGGCGGCCGGAGCCGATAATTCGACGAACTGGCCGGGCGCGAAAACGAACGAATTTCGCGCGTTTTCATCCTCAAACACGAGCTTGAAGGTTTTGATGTCGCGGGTCTCAATTTTGACGGAACTGATCCGCGCAGATTCGGGCGTGTAAACATTTTTCATTATTTAACCACGGACATCACGGATAACACTGATATTATTCAACTATAAGTAATCAGTGGTGAATTATTGTTTTTTATTTTAAATTATTGACGATTTCAACGATATCCATCTTCACGGGGCAATAACGCGCGCAGCGCCCGCAGCCGACGCAGGCGGTTTCATGGTACTTCTCGCTGTAAAAATTAAACTTGTGATAGACGCGCTGGCGGTAGCGTTTGAATTTCTCCCGACGATGGTCTTCCCCGGAAGCCAGGCGCGTGAACATCGCCGAACTGCACGTGTCCCAGCACCTGACCCGCTTGAAACGCTCGTCAACGATGTCAAAGCAGTGGCAGGTCGGGCAGAGATAGGTGCACACACCGCAGGTCAGGCAGGCGGCGGAAGCGGCTTTCCAGTAATCCGAATCGAACTTTTGCAGCATGTCCGCTGGAATATTTATCGCTCGTTTTATTTTTTCCTCGGATTTCTTTTTCATCTCGGCCGCCCGATTCAGCGCATCGGAACCGGCCTCCCGGCCCTGTCCCGTGAATATATTTTCCGCCTTGCCGGTTTCAATTCCGACCATAAACTCATCATTCCCGATATCGCATACGGAAGCATCCATGCCCTTAACACTGAAAGGTCCTCCGGAGAGCGAAACGCAGAAGCATTTTTTATCCGGTTCCGGACAGCTCAACCCGATGATGAGGGTGTTCTCCCTTTGGGCGGCATAGTGTTCATCCCGGAAATCATTCAGGAATAATTGGTCCAGGATTTCAATTGCGCGGGCATCGCACGGCCGCGCGAAGAGGATGACCCGTCTTCCGGCGGGCGCCGGGATTGCATCCTTGACGCCGCCGCCGGTCAATTCGTAAAGAACCTGCCGCGGGGGGAAGAAGAAATCTTTTATGTTATTAACCGTGTTCCCGAATTCCCATGCCAGGTCCGCGACGGATTCAAGGGAACGGAAATAGACCCGGCCTTCCTCTTGAACCGGTCCGATGATTTCGCGGTCCCTGAAGAGCGGTGTCAGGAGCTTCAAAAACTCCTGCTTATTTAATAAAATCCTGCGGGTCATTTTCTTTATACCATGCTATGGGCGTTTTGCTTTCTGTATCTTCTCCGGGCTTGAAATTAAAATTATCCCAAACAACTTTGGCCATCTTGCGGTTGATTTTTCTGAGCGGTATGCCGACGGGGCAGACCCGCTCGCACTCTCCGCAATCAACGCACCGGCCGGCGAGATGATAAGCCCGGATGGCGTGGAACCCGGCGTTGGCCGTTTGTGAGGGCGCGGGAGAAACCCATTCCGGATTGTGCTGTTCGATGACGCATTCGCGGCAATAGCATAATGGGCAGATATTGCGGCACGCGTAACATCTCAAGCATTTTTCGAAATATTTATCCCAAAAGACCTTTCGCTCCGTGGCGGTCAGATTGTCTATTTCGGCTATATCCCCGTAACTGTCTTCGGCCGCGCTCCTACCTGACTTTTCTCCTATGATGACGTCGCAGGATTCCCGGTCGGGACTGCCCTGCGGACAGGTCTCGCATTTCTTCAGTGACCGTCCGGATTCGTCCTTCAGGCCTTCGCAGACTATGGCGATTATCTTGATTCTGTCCCTTTTGACCTGCCGCTCGGAAATCAGTACTTTCAAGGCTTTCAGGTCGCACAGCTTGACAACAATGCCAGTGACGCCGTCCTGGCCGGCCATCACATCCTTGTCGGTCAGGTATTTTGTCAGATTATAATAACAGCGGTCATTCCAGACCATTTTGTCGGCCAGGGCTTCCCCGGTCACAAAGAAAGGGACAATATCGCCTGCGGCATTTTCGCCGTAGGCGATTATGAGGCGGACCTTTCCGTCTTTCAGCAGATCCTTGGCTGTCTTTTTTAATTCAGCGCTTATCATTTTGGCGTCGTTCCCTCGCTCGTCTGGCATACCGCGCGAACATCATCCACCACCCTGCCGACCACATCGGCCCATTTCGCGCCTTCGGCCGCGGAGACCCACGCCATATGGAACCTGCGCGAATCAATGCCGAAATATTCGAGCATGTTTTTCATCAACAGCATCCTGCGGCGCGCATAATAATTCCCTTCCTGGTAATGGCAGTCGCCCGGGTGACAGCCTGAAACGAGGACGCCATCCGCCCCCTCCAGGAAGCATTTCAGGACCAGCAACGGGTTGATCCTGCCCGAGCACGGGACCCTGATGACGCGGATATCCACGGGATATTGCAGGCGGCTTATCCCGGCCAGGTCCGCCCCGGCATAGGAACACCAGTTGCATAAAAAGCCCACGATTTTTAATTTCTTATCCATGTAACAACGGCTCGTATTCCTTTATGATCTGCTTGTTGGTAAACCCGCTTAAATCGATCGCCCCGCTGAAACATGTGGCCGCGCAGGTTCCGCAGCCCTTGCAAAGGAGCGCGTTGATCCTGGCGACGTTCTTTAGCTCGTCAATTTCAATGGCGCCGTAATTGCATACATCCACGCAGAGTCCGCAGCCGGCGCACCGGGATTCATTCACGAAAGCCGTGAAGGCCTCAGATTTTATCTTATCCCTGGTCAACACCGTCAGAGCCCGCGCGGCCGCGGCCTGTGCCTGGACAATTGATTCGCTGATGTTTTTCGGACCGTGGGCAAGACCGCACACAAAAACGCCGTCGGTCGCGAAATCCACCGGCCGCAGTTTGACATGGACCTCCTGGAAGAAACCGTCTGCGTTCAAGGGCACCTTGAGCATCCGCGCCACTTCAGGATTGGTTTCGAGCGGGTCTATGCCAACGCTCAAAACGATGATCTGGGCGTCGACCACGGTTTTTTTACGCGTGATCTCGTCAAAATATTCAATCGTAAATTCGCCGCTTTCATCCTGCCTGACCGCGGGCTTGTGGTCTTCATCGTACCTGATAAAGATAATGCCGGCACTTCGCGCGCGGGTGTAATAACGCTCAAGCAATCCGTACGTTCGCACGTCGCGATAGAAGATATAGGCTTCCTTGCCGGGATAATCCCGCTTGAAGCGCAGGGCGTTCTTGACCGCCTCGCCGCAGCAGACCCGGCTGCAGTAGTTCCGGTCGCCCTCGCGCGAATCCACGCACTGGATCATGGCGATCCGGTCAATATTTTTCAGGACGGGGTTATGGCTGCTGAGAATGGTTTCAAATTGACGCTGGGTGACGACATACAGCCCGTTTTGATAACCATAGCTCGTGGTCGCGTGTTCCCGGCCGCCGGTGGCCACGATCACGGCGCCGTGTTCAATGGCCTTCTTTTCGCAGTTGCAGGTGAAGGTGGTGGAAAATGCGCCGACGTAGCCCTTGATTTGTTCGATCCGTGCATCGGTAAATATCTCGATCAGGGAATGCGCTTTTACTTCCTTGATCGTAGCGGCGAGGATTTGCCCGACATCATCGCCCGCCAGGGTGGATTTTATTTCCCTGAGGTTGCCGCCGAGTTCTCTCTCTCGTTCCAGCAGGCAGACCTTGAACCCGTTGCCGGCCACGGCCAGGGCCGCCTTCATCCCGCTGATGCCGCCGCCGATTACCAGGCAGGCCTTATTGACGTTCGAATCAGATTCCCTGAGCGGCTGGAGATATTTCGCCTTGCCGATTGCCATGCTCACAAGATCCTTCGCTTTTTCCGTAGCGCGCTCCTTATCATTCTGGTGCACCCATGAGCACTGGTCCCGGATATTGGTCATCTGCAGGAGGTACTTGTTCAAGCCGGCTTTTTCAAGTGCGGTCCTGAAAAGCGGTTCATGCGTGCGCGGCGAGCAGGAAGCCACAATGACCCTGGTAAGGTTATGTTCCTTTATCCAGGCGATAATCATGTTTATGGAATCCTGCGAGCAGGCGTAGGTCATTTCCGCGGCATATGTGACGTTGGGTATGCTCCGGGCGAGCGCGACCACTGCCGGCACATCAACCACCGCGCCGATATTTATCCCGCAGCGGCACACAATCACCCCGATGTTAAGCGGCTGGCCCTCGCTATCCATTTCGGCTGGCAGATCAATTTTTGTTTCCGACCCAATGTCAGGGCTGAGCATTCCCCTGGCAGCCAAAGCGGCGGCAGCGCTTGCCGAAACAACGGTTTCGGGTATATCCATCGGACCGCCGGCAGTTCCACAGATGTAAAGCCCGGAAACGTTCGTGCTGACGGGCTTAAAGGTATCGGTCTTGCAGAAATTGAATTCGTTGAGCGCAATACCCAGCCCCATGAGCATTTCCCGCTGTTGCGGGGAAATGCCGATGCCCACGGAAAGGACCACCAGGTCGAACTCCTCCGCCTTTACCTTGCCGTCGGGCGCCATGTAATTAATAACAAGGTTTTTCGTGCCCGGGGCTTCCGCTATTTCCGATATCCGCGACTTGATATAGCGCACCTTATGTTCATTTCTGGCCCGGTCCACGAACTTGTCGAAATCTTTACCGAAAGTGCGCAGGTCAATATAAAATATGGCAGCCTCGATATGTCCGGAATGTTCCTTGGCGATAATCGCGTCCTTGGTGGCCTGCATGCAGCAGTAGGATGAGCAATATCCCCGTTCACCCGAGGCCACGTCCCTTGAGCCGACACACTGGATAAAAGCGATCTTGCCGGGTTCCTTGCCGTCGGAAGGTCGCTTGATATGTCCGCCGGTCGGCCCAGATGCGCTCAATATCCTTTCAAACTCGATGCTCGTCATGACGTTCGCGTGGAGCTTGTAGCCGTATTCGGGGCGGACTTGCGGGGTATATTCCCGTGCGCCGGTGGCCACGATCACGGAATCAAAATCAAGCTCAAGGGTCTGGTCTTTCTGTTCATAATCGATCGCGCCGGCGGGACAGTTCTTCTGGCAGGCCCCGCATTTTCCTTTTGTGAAGCGCAGGCAGTGTTCCGGGTTTATCCTGAATACCGCGGGCACAGCCTGGGGGTAAGGAATTCCGATACACTTGGTATGGTTTATTCCCTTGTTGAAACGGTCCGGTATCTTTATCGGGCATTTCGCGGCGCAAAGTCCGCAGGCCGTGCATTTTTGTTCATCAACAAACCCGGCGCGTTTTGTTATCCGGGCCCGGAATCCGCCATTGTTTTTAACGACCTTTGCAACCGTGGAGCACGGAAAGATGTCCACGTTCGGGTGGGAGGCGATTTCGACCAGCTTCGGCGAAAGGATGCACGTGGAGCAGTCATTGGTCGGGAAGGTCTTGTCAAGCTGGGCCATGCGTCCGCCGATGTTGGGCTCCTCCTCAACCAACGTGATCCTGATCCCCATCCGGGCCAGGTCGAGCCCGGCCTGGACCCCGCCGATCCCGCCGCCGATAATTAACGCGTGTTTATTCATACTTTTCAGCTATAGAACGGATTTCCCTGATATCGTTCCCGGTAATCCCGTTTTTCTTCCTGATAAATTTTTTCAGGATCGCCTGCCGGATATCCTGCGTTACCCGGTCAATTTCCTTTACGGCGTTGAAAAACTCCGGCTTGACGTATCCCTGTTCGAGGGCCATTTTGCGCAGAACGCGCATTACTTCCGGGTATTTCACGTCCTGCGGACATCTCACCTGGCAGCGGTAGCAGGTCAGGCAGTTCCAGATCGTGTCAGACCCCAGCACCTCTTCTTTCAATCCAAGCAGGATCATGTGAATTATTTTGCGCGGGCTGTAATCGGACTCAACCTCGCTCACGGGGCAGGAGAGCGTGCATGTCCCGCAGGCGTAGCACTGTTTTATGTTTTCGCCGCCCGGCTGCCCGGCCACCTCATCCTTAAACATGGGATCGTTTTTCTTCCCGGGCTCTTTTGCATTTGTTTTTTCTTTACTCATAATATCACGTGTTATTTTTTCACGTCCTCAACATCCGGAAGTTCATCTTCCTTGAAAGTGACGAAAGGGAGTTCATCGTTGACGCTCATTCCCGGAATATAACCAAACAGGGCCTGGATATCCTTCCCCATCTTCCTGTAAATTTTGCCCAACGGCAATCCAACCGGGCAGGCCTGCTCGCACAACCCGCAGGCCACACACGAGACGGCCATATGGTTCATTTTCGTAAGGTGATACAGGAGCGTGTCGGCCGGCATCTTGATCCGGCCCTTTTTTATAGCGCGTTTCAAGTGGCGCTCGGATGTATACCCCATCTTTTCCGGCTTCAACAGGCACTCCTTGCAGTAACACAGCGGACAGACCTCCCGGCAGTTGTAGCACCGCAGGCATTTGCCGATTAAGGCCCGGATATTTTCTCCGGGATCCTGCTCTTTTTCCCGGCGCTGGCCGGATATTTTAGCGATTATTTTTGTCCGCCCGGGATTTTCCTTGACCTCCCCGGCCTGCAATCCTTCCGCCAGCTTCAGGCCCTTTTCGGAATTCGTTTCCAGCCCCACCTCCGGCACTTCAACGCCGATCCAGGCCAGATTCAAATCGGCGCTCTCCCCGGTGAATTTGGCGCACAACGCGCACGCCGGTCGCAGTGAGCGCGCATCACCGTTTGTAAATTCCTTGAGACATCTGCCCGCGATGTCCGCCCCAGGGCCTTCTTTTTCCGTCATTTCAAAATATGCCTTGGCATCGTAGGCACCGGGACAGTCGTAACCGATCATTACCAAATTATCGCCCAGGACCTGTTTCAGCTTGATCAGTTCGATCGTTGCCCTGGCCTCACAAGGCCGGAGCACAGCCGCAATTTTCCGGCCGGATTCTTCCCGGGTGAGCTCAACCAGGATCTTGGCGGCATTGACCATCTGCAGGGGCGCGAGCGGGTCCGCTTCGTTCAACCCTCGCTCATCCGTCACCAGCGCCTGGGCCACGTTGCCGGTGACAGGATTCCTTAACGGAACCAGCACGGCGTCAACTGTTTTCTTTTCCAGCAATTCCTGTAAAAAGTTTCTTATGGTGTCCTGGTAGCTTTTGCATTTGCCGGAATTTAATTTTAATAACACGTCAATACTCCTTTTTAATAAGATAATTTCACAGCGCCCATTCCGCTTTCAGGGGGTTTGGTCCAAGTTTCTTGATGTGCGCGACCATCTCCCTGACGGTCTCCGCGAAATACCCGCCCTCGCTCGCGCTGATCCACCTCAGCCAGACCCGTTCGGGTTCAAGGCCGGCATTTTTAAACACCGACTTCATGACCGCCACCCGCCGCCGCGCCTTCAAATTGCCATTCAGGTAATGGCAGTCGCCGGGATGGCAGCCGCCGATCAGCACACCATCCGCGCCTTCCAGGAGGGCCTTGATGACGTAGGTCGGGTCGAGCGACCCGCTGCACATCATCCGGATGATGCGGATGTTGGCGGGATATTGAATCCGCGATGTCCCGGCCAGATCAGCACCGGCGTAGGTACACCAGTTGCACAGGAACGCGATTATTTTCGGCTCAAAATCATTTTCTTTTTTTTCCATGTTATTTTCCATCCTATACTAATTCTTCCACCATTTGATAGACTTGGTGTTTAGCGAATCCCATCTGCTGGGTTGCCGCGTTAGGACAGGCTGTGGCGCAGGCGCCGCAGCCCTGGCACAGCACCTCGATTATCCTGGCCTTGCCGGTTTCAGGGTCAATTTCCCGCGCATCAAACGGGCATGCCTGCACGCAAACTCCGCAGCCGCTGCAAATCCGGTCCTTGATCTGGACGGTCAAACCCCGTGACTGGATTTCATCCTTCGAAAGCAGCGTTACCGCCCGCGCGGCGGCGCCCGCCGCCTGGGTCAGGGACTCGGCAATCGTCTTGGGCGAATGGGCGGTCCCGCACAGGTAGATTCCCTCAGCGGGGAAATCGAGCGGCCTTAACTTCGCGTGCGCTTCGAGGAAGAATCCCTCCTTGTTCAGAGGCACTTTCAACATCGAGGATAAATGCTTGTTTTCCTGCGGATCCATCCCGGTGCTGAGCACGAGCAAATCTGTCTTGAGGCGGTCCTTTCTCCCGAGCAGAATATTTTGATACGATATTACCGGAAATCCTTCCTGATCAAGCGCCACCGCCGGCTTGTCCTGGTCCGGGTCATATCTGATGAAATTGACGCCGGCCGCGCGGGCTTGCTGGTAATACTCCTCGCTGAATCCGTAGGTGCGAATATCGCGATAAAACACGGTGACGCGGGCATCCGGATTGAGGGTCTTAATCCGCAGGGCGTTCTTGATCGCCTCCTGGCAGCAGACCCGGCTGCAATAAGGCCTTTCTTTCTCCCGGGAACCGACACACTGGATCATGGTCACATCGTTAAACTTTTCTCCGCCGGCCAGGCGCTCATCGAGCAGGCGCTGGGAAATTATTTTCTCCGACTTGCCGGAAAGGTATTCTTGCGTGTCCGCTTCCCGCGCGCCGGTGGCCACGATAATCACGCCGTGCTCAATTATTTCTTCCCGGTTCATGGAGCGGTCGGCTATGACCGACTTGTAGTTGCCGACGTAGCCGGAAAAATCCTTCAGCTCGGAATCAGTAAAGACTTTTATGGCTGGATTGGATTTTACCCTTGCGACCATGGCACTCAGCATGGCCTGGACATCATCGCCTTCCAGGGTGTAATGAGCCCGGCGCAGGTTGCCGCCCAGATCTTTCTCTTTTTCAACGAGGAAGACTTCAAACCCCTGCCCGGCCAGGCTGGTTGCCGCCGCCAGGCCGGAAATTCCGCCCCCAATCACGAGGCCTTTTTTCAACACCGGAAAGGAGGTCCGCTGGAAAGGCATAAGCAGCCTTGCCCTTGCCACGCCCATTGCCACGAGTTCCAAGGCCTTTTCCGTGGCCGCCTTTTTATCCTTTATATGTACCCACGAACACTGCTCCCTTATGCCGATAAATTCGAACAGGAATGGATTTAAGCCTGCCTCGCGCAGGGTGTTCTGGAAGAGCGATTCGTGCGTCCTTGGCGTGCAGGATGCCACCAGTATCCGGTTTAGTTTGTGTTCCTTGATGAGCGCCTTGATTTTTTCCTGCGTATCCTGCGAGCAGGTGTAGAGGTTATCTTCGGCATAGACAACGCCCGGCAGTTTCCTGGTTTGCGCCACCACCGCCGGCACGTCAACCACCGCGCCGATATTGATTCCGCAGTGGCACACGAACACGCCGACCCGCGGCTCGGTGCCGCTTATATCCGTTTCCGGCGGGTACTCCTTTTTTACCGAAAGCGTGTTGCGCGCTTCCCGCAGGAAGGCCGAGGCGCAGGCGGCGGCGGCGCTGGCGCTCGCCACCGTCTCGGGAATGTCCCGCGGGGCAAGGGCCGTACCGCAAAGGTAAATGCCCTCCTTGCCGGTCTGTTCCCTGAAAAACCGGTCCGCCCCAATAAACCCGTAACGGTTCAAGTTCAGCCCGGCAATGTCCGCAAAGAGGCGACCGGCGCCGGAGGCGATCAGCCCCGTAGAAAGGACAACCAGGTCATAGATTTCCTCGCGCACCTCTCCGTTCGCATCCAAATATTTCAAGACGAGGTCATCGGAGCCGGGTACCTGGTCAATGAGGGAAACACGCTCGCGCCTGAACTTGACGCCGTATTCGTCGCGCGCGCGTTCGTAATATTTGTCGAAATCCTTGCCGAAGGCCCTGATATCCATGTAGTAGATGTGGCAGTCAACCCCCGGCGTGTGCTCCTTGGCGATCACCGCTTCCTTGATCGAATACATGCAGCAGACGGATGAACAGTAGATATTTCCCTGCTTGCGCGCCTGGCGTGAACCGACGCACTGGATCCAGGCGATCTTTTTCGGCTCCCGGAGATCCGAGGGCCGCTTGAGATGCCCCTCGAACGGGCCGGAAGCCGAAAGGATTCTTTCAAACTCACCGCTCGTGATGACGTTGTCGAATTTCCGGTAACCGTATTCATCCAGCGCCGACGGATTGAATTTATCGAAACCGGTGGCGATCACGACGGCGCCGGCGGTGATTTCACTGGTCACCGGCTGCATGAGATGGTTTACGGCTTCGCGCTGGCATTTTTCAACGCACATCAGGCATTCGGAGCATACCCCGCAATTAAGGCATCTCTGCGCCTCGGCCCGCGCGGTTTCCTCATCGTAGCCGAGCTCAAATTCCATGAAGCCCCCCACCCTTTGTCCGGGGGCAAGCGCCGGCATTTTTTTCCGCGCCTCTTTTTTCACAGGCCGGTCCGGCAACTCCAGGACTTTTTCCGGCTTCCAGTCCCTGCCCGCCCGCAGGTCCTGGCCCTCGATGAAGCGCGCGATTGATTCAGCCGCCGCATGGCCCGCCGCGACCGCTTCCACGGCTGAGGCCGGGCCGCTCAGCGCGTCACCGCCGGCAAAAATCCATTCAATACCCGTCTGCAGGGTCAGTGTATCGGCCTTAATCGCATGTGCCCCGTTGTTTATTGCCTCCAACCCCTTGAGCACGGTCGGATCAATTGTCTGGCCGATGGCAATGATAATGTCATCCGTGGCAATGTTGCTTATCTCCTCTTTGCGGAAAACAGGCTTGAACTTTCCTTCCAGGTTATACACGGAAACACATTTGACGCATTTTATGCTTTTGACCCTGCCGTCCTCACCGATGATCGCGTCCGGTCCGCGCGAATTAAATATTTCAACGCCTTCCTCGATGGCCTCTTCTATTTCCCAGGCATAGGCGGGCATCTCCCGGCGGGATTCCAGGCACATGATATTGACTTTTGCGGCGCCCAGGCGCCGGGCGGCGCGGGCGCAATCAATGGCAACATTGCCGCCGCCGATCACCGTGACCACGCAGCCATCAAAACGCGTGTTCCCACCGGTATTCACGGTCCTCAAAAATTCAATTCCGTTCAAAACGCCTTGTAAATCAATGCCGGGAATATTAAGCGCGCGCGAAACGGTCGCGCCGGTGGCGATGAACACGGCCGCATATCCATCGCTTTTAAGTTCGGATATGGTTTTATCCCGCCCGATGTTCAGGCCGTATTTGATCTCTATGTTCGGATGGTCGAGGACAATCCCCGCTTCTTTGAACAGAACTTCTTTATCCAGCCGGTAACCGGGGATGCCGGTGAACAGGGTCCCGCCGGGCCTGGCCTCGCGCTCAAACATTGTCACGCCATATCCCTTTTCGGCAAGGTCCTTGGCCGCGGTGAGACCAGCCGGGCCGGCGCCGATTACCGCCACTTTTTTTCCATTGCCGGCAACAGCCGTTACCGGCTCACCGCTGGTCAATCCATTCTTCGCGCAATAGTCGGCGACAAACCGCTTCAGGTAATTGATCGCGACCGGCTCATCAATTTCCTTGCGATTGCAGGCCGCCTCGCAAGGGTGATGACAAATTCGCCCGCAGACCGAGGGCAAGGGATGATATTTCCTTATCAGTTCGTAAGCTTTTTTATATTCCCCGATGGATATAAGTGCCGTATATCCCTGGATGTTCACGTGGGCCGGGCACTTGTCACGACAGGGAGCTATTCCCCGCTTATCTATCGAAAACAGGTTTGGGATGGCCTGGGGATAACGCCGGTAGATCGCCTTCCGGGCCCCGATGCCTTCATCGTGTTCGCTCTTGACGGATACAGGGCAACTCTCGACGCAATCGCCGCAACCGGTGCATTTTTTTTCATCCACGAACCCTGCTTTTTTGTTCAGCAGGATTCGGAAATTTCCCGGCGTTCCCTCCAGCTTCTGGATATCGGTGCCGGTTATTATCTCGATGTTGGGATGCCGGCCGGAATCAACCAGCTTCGGCGCGAGAATGCACATTGCGCAGTCGTTGGTCGGGAAGGTTTTGTCAAGCTGGGGCATGACGCCGCCGATGCAGGGCTTGGAATCTACAAGGTAAACCTTGTAGCCCATCTCGGCCAGGTCGAGCGCGGACTGCATCCCGCCTATGCCCGCCCCGAAAACCGCCACTGATCCTGTCTTTTCCATTGCTTTATCACACCATTGCTTCGATCATGTTATAATACTGTTTCACGGTGAAATTCTTCTGGTTCATCGCGCCCGAAGGGCAGGTCACCACGCAGGCGCCGCAGCCCTGGCACAAAATCTCGTTGACGCGCGCCACTTTTTTCTTCGGGTCGATTTCGATGGCCTGGTAGGCGCATTGCTCCACGCACTGGCCACAGCCGGCGCACAATTCCTCGTCGCTCCATGAGGTGATCGGCTCGCGCGAAAGGCGTTCCTGCGAAAACAGCTCAACAACCTTTGAAGCCGCTGCGCCGGCTTGGGCGACCGTGTCGGGAATATCCTTCGGCGCCTGCGCGCAGCCGACGATAAATATGCCCTGTGTCATGGTCTCCACTGGGCGGAGTTTTGGGTGCGCCTCGGCCAGAAACCCGTTTGCGTCCACCTGGATCTTGAGCTTTTTGACGATGTCCTCGATCCCCCATGCCGGTCGCATGGCCATCGCCAGGACCACCATGTCGGCCCGGACTTCCACCTTCGCCATTGAAAGCGTATCCACGCCCGCCACGACTATCTTGCCATTATCACGGTAGAGTTTCGATACCCGGCCGCGCAAATAGACCACTTCCTCCTCCTCCACCGCGCGCTGGACAAATTCCTCGTAGTTTTTGCCGCCGGCCCTTATGTCCATGTAAAAAATATAAGGCTGACCCTGCGGGACCCGGTGCTTGTACAGCATGGCGTGCTTGGCCGTGTACATGCAGCATACCTTCGAGCAGTAGGCGAAATGGTTCTCGGGATCGCGCGAACCGCAGCACTGGATAAACACGATCTCCTCCGGGATTTTCCCGTCGGAAGGCCGCCTGATTTTTCCGCCAGTGGGGCCCGAGGCTGAAAGGAGCCGTTCAAAAGTGAGCGAGTCAATCACGTCCGGACAATATCCCATCCGGTATTCCTCGAGGTTCTCCTTGTCGTAGAGGTCATAACCTGTTGCGGCGACAATCGTCCCAACCTCCAGCTCTTCGATCCGGTCCTTCTGCTCGAAGTCAATTGCCTTGAGCGGGCAGGTCTTCAGGCACACCTGGCACTTGCCGCGCTTGAAATAAATGCAGCTCTCCCGGTCAATAACAAACTTGTTGGGCACGGCCTGCGGAAAAGGCGTATAGATCGCCTTGCGGTCAGCGAGCATCTGGTTGAACTCGGACTTCACCTTGGTGGGGCATTTTTCGCTGCAGATTCCGCAGCCGGTGCATTTGTTCCAATCCACGTACGCGGCCTTGCGCCGAACCTTAACCTTGAAATTCCCTACATAGCCGGACACCTCCTCAACCTCGGAATATGTCATAAGCTTGATTTTCTTGTTCTGGCCCACCTCCACCATGCGCGGCGTCATGATGCACTGCGAGCAGTCAAGCGTCGGAAAAGTCTCCGAAAGCTGGGCCATGTGCCCGCCGATGGAACTCTGCCGGTCGAGCAGGATGACTTCATAGCCGCTGTTCGCGATGTTAAGCGCGGTCTGCATCCCGCTTATTCCGGCCCCGATGACCAGGGCTTTTTTTGTCACCGGGATGGAAGGCGCGACCAGCGCCTCGTCGGACCTGGCCCGTTCGATGACGCCGGCGAGAATCTCGATCGCCTTGGCGGTCGCCTTTTCATGGTCGTCGTGATGCACCCATGAACACTGTTCCCTTATATTCGCGATTTCCACACGGTAGGAGTTCAGTCCGGCTTCCTCGGCCGCGCGACGGAAAGTAGTTTCATGGAGCCGCGGCGAGCAGGAGGCGACCACGATGCCGTCAATGCTTCCGGAACGGCACGCCTCCTTGAAGAGTTCCTGCCCCGGTTCAGAGCACATATACTGGTAATCCCGGGCAAATGCCACGCCCTCGTATTTTGAAATTGCAGCCTTTACCCGTTCAAGGTCAATAACGGAGGCGATATTTATACCGCAGTGGCATAAAAAAACGCCGATCCTGTTCAGGCGCGGTTTTTTTTTAATACCAATGTTCATGCAAGCAATCCTTTCTTTCGCAGAAGCGGCCGTGGATCCACGGCATGCAGGCTGTAATTGCTTCCTTCCACGACACCGGCCAGCAGCGCGAGCAACTGGCTAATGTACATCACCGGCACGGTGTTAAAATATTTCACGCCGCGCGAGAGCTCTTCTTGGTGCGCGTCGAGGTTAAAATAACAGAGCGGGCATGAAGTAATGATCAACTCGGCGCCGTTCCTGAATGCTGATTTTACTATCTCAGCGGTCCTGGAAACAACCAGCCGCTTTTCGTTCACGACCTGGTAGGAGCCGCAGCACTCTGTCTTGAACGGGAAATACACGGTTTCTATGCCGCAGGCTTCAAGTAATTTTTCCATGATGGAAGGATCTTCAGGGTGTTTGTCAATCGCGATTTCATTCGGGCGGAGCAGCATGCAGCCGTAATAAACGGCCGCCTTGAGTCCTGCCGGGGGAGGCGTTATCTTTGCCTTGATTGTGTCAAAGCCGACATCCTCCTTTAAAAAACTTACAAGGTGCATAACCCGGACCTCGTCCCCGCTGATTTTTGTTTTTTCCTTGTCCATGAAATCGTTGAGTTTGTCGCGTTTTTCCTTGTCATTCAGGATTAGATCTTGCGCGCGGCGGAGCGTATTGTAACACATGGCGCATGGCACAAGCAGCTTGCTGCTCCCGCTTTCGGCGGCCTTTACCAGGTTCCGGGCCGGGGCCAGGTGATACATGAGATTGTCGGAAGCCAGGGAATAAGTTGTTCCGCAGCAGCACCAGTCGGGGAGCTCATTCAATTTTACGCCGAACAATTCCAGGAATTTCCGGGTTGTTTCGTCGAAATTCCGGCCGGACGTTTTCAAAGTGCAACCCGGCATGTAAGCAATATCCGTCATTTCAATCCAATCATAGATTTATTCTATCTTGTAAATTTCCGGAAATTTGCGATCAAGGCCACCTGGGGCAGTTTTTCCAGGTTTTCACCGGGAATTTCATTCGGTTGAACATAATTGGCGCTTTCACGGAGAACGACCTGGCGCAAGGCCTCCATGATTTTTGCCAGGTCAACCCCCTTGGGACACCGCACCTTGCAAGTCTGGCAGGCGGCGCAAAGCCAGATGGTTTTTGATGCGAGGGCTTGCCTGACCTGGCCGAGTTGGACCAGCCTGAGAACTTGGCTGGGCATGATATCCATGGCTTCAATGCTCGGGCATCCTGCCGAACACTTGCCGCACTGATAGCAAGCCAGCAGGTTCTGTGCGCTTAGTTCCTTGACCTTGTCCCGCAGTTCGCCGGCTAATATTTCCCTGGACACATTAATTTTCATATGTTGAAAATAATCCTTGTAAGCTTGAAGCATTAACCATAATATATAGTTATGTCAAATGACATATTATTATATATTATATAACCAACAGGAATATCATGGACATTGAAGCATTAAGGGCATTTCAGACCATTGCCTCCTGCGGCAGTTTCAGCAAAGCCGCTACAAAGATTTACATCACTCAACCTGCGCTTAGCAAAAAGGTTAAAAAAATAGAGCAGGAACTTAATTCCCGGCTATTTATAAGAAAACCGAAAGGGGTGGAGCTGACGGAAAAAGGTGAAAAATTACTCAAAATCACGCATCTTATCCTGTCCGAAATTACTTACCTGAAGGAAGATATCCAGAAAGACGATGCCGGGCTCGTGGGCAATATAACATTCGGATGCCCGACCGTGGTAATTCATTATTTTCTGCCATCGTTTCTGCCGAGCTTTAACAAGAAGTATCCTGATATTTTTCTTCAAATCAAGGAAGCCGAGTCGCCGGAAATAATCTCGGGGATATTGGATGAACATATCAATTGCGGCATAGTGGTCGGTCCGATTAAGAACCAGGAAATGGAATATCACTGCCTGACAAGTTGTCCGCTGGTTTGCATTGCCCTGAAGGGTAAAATTATCTCAAGCAATAAATTCCTGACCCTGGCGCAAATCTGCGGCTATCCTTTCATTGCCTATGATGAAGTCATCAAGCACCAGGCGCTGATTAACGCTGCATTTAATAAAAGCAAGGTGTTTCCTAAAACCATCATCCGGGCCAAGTCCACCAATACAATCCTGGAAATAGTCAAGATGGGTATGGGCGTGGCGATCGTGCCGGAATATATCCTGAACAAACATATCAACCGGGATTTGTTCGCGAAATACCGGGTGAAGGATCTGGATTTACAGGCGGAGTTCGGGCTGATAATTAAAAAAGCCAACCTGAAAAACAAGCTGTTCGAATCGTTTTATAACTTTGTATTGGAATCATACAGCTCCCACCTAATCCCGCCCCGCCGCACAACCCGCAATTCACCATGCAAGTCACATGGCAAACCCGACTGAGCAGCAAGCGCTATTTTTTGTATGACTTTTCAATTTTGGCCGCAACGTCCTTAAAGTTGATATCCGTCTGGTATATTTCCTTGTAATACCGATCGGCTGCCTGCTGAAAGTCGCCTGTTTTTTCAAGCAAATTTCCGAGCTGGTAAAATATTTCTTTTTTCAAATCGTTCATCACGGTGATTTCCTCGGCCGCCTTTTCAAGCTGTTCCTTGGCAAGGTCATATTGCGTCTTCTGCATGAAGCTCATGCCGAGGTAATAGAGGGAAAGGGTGTGTTGTTTCGGGTTACGCTGTGCTAACTGGAACTTCTGAATCGCATCATTAAACTCGCCGATTTCATACAGCAGCTTGCCAAAATCAAAACGCAGCACAAGGTCATTTGGATACCTTTCAACCAGCGTCTGCACGCTCCTGAAATGGA
>Ga0351937_1035_pt1 | contig 47105 bp, 47 predicted proteins | sample TotcelHT113001M9_FD_206857 | JGI IMG/M metagenome (GOLD analysis project Ga0351937, IMG submission 206857) | Enriched cells from coal bed in the Powder River Basin, Montana, United States - Total cells T11 rep2 HSBNCT.T11.300.1.M9 ... | reverse complement strand
ATAATCTTGTCTACATCGTTTTTACTCATTTTAGCATCAGAAATGGCTTGTTGCATTGGTCCTGAACACTTTTTGATAATTGGATCAACCAGTTCTTCTAATTTGGCCCGGGTCAAGGTATGAATCAGATTTTTAGGACCATCTGCGGCTACAGTAATGAATGGTAAGTTAATTTCAGTGGTTAAAGTGGTTGAAAGTTCGATTTTGGCCTTTTCACCAGCTTCTCTTAATCTTTGCACTGCTTGATCATCAAGCATGAGGTCGATTCCAGTTTCTTTCTTGAATTCACTGGCCAAGTAATTCATTATGGTGTTATCCATGTCGGTTCCACCTAATTTGGTGTCCCCACTGGTGGATTTTACTTCAAATACTCCTCCACCAAATTCCATAATGGTTACATCTAAGGTTCCACCACCGAAATCAAAAACCATTATTTCTAATTCTTCTTCCTGTTCTTTATCCACACCGTAAGCTAAACTGGCGGAAGTAGGTTCATTTACCAGACGAACTACATCTAAACCAGCAATGGTTCCTGCATCCTTAGTAGCAGTCCGTTGGTTGTCGTCAAAGTAAGCAGGAACAGTGATCACTGCTTTTTTAACTTCTTCTCCCAGGAAAGATTCGGCGTCTTTTTTAATTTTTTGTAAGATGAAAGCAGATATTTCTTGAGGAGTATATTGTTTCCCGCGAACATTTACTTTGGTACTGGTTCCCATACTTCTTTTAATAGCACTAATGGTATTTTCAGGGTTGGTAACAGCCTGTCTTCTGGCTGGTTCCCCTACTAATCTTTGACCGTCTTCTGTGAAGGCCACATAACTTGGGAAAGCTTTTCCATACTGGGAAGCACCTTCAGCACTTGGTATAACTGTTGGTTTTCCTCCAACCAGTACTGCTGCTGCAGAGTTACTTGTTCCTAAATCAATTCCTATAATTTTTTCTTTTTTTGCCATAAATTTCACCTCTAACTCTTTAAAAATTTATATAAACTTTATTTATTCCTATTTTTAATATTCAAAACACTTCAAGATTTGAAACACTATTTGAGTATTTTTAAAAAACTTAAATTGCATTTTTTGCATATTCTATGTTTCTTTATCTATTTTTTACAGACTTTTACCATGGAATATTTAATTACCTTATCTTTTAAGGCGTATCCTTTGGCCAGCTCTTCAATAACCATTCCACTTTCATAATCTTCATTATCTTCGGCCATAAGGGCTTCATGTTTGAATGGATCGAATTTTTCGCCATGGGCCGGGATTTCCACCAGACCTTCTTTTTCTAGGGTATTTCTGAGCTTGCTGTAAATTATTTCCAAGCCTTCTCGCAGTTCTTCTGCGGTTTCACACGTACTCAAAGCACGCTCAAAGTCCTGGTAAACATCCAGTATCTTTAAGATTAAACCTTCATTGGCATAAGCAATGGTCCGGGATTGCTGTTTTTCAGTGTGTTTTTTGTAATTTTCAAAATCAGCCTGCAGGCGCTGCATGTGAGATACATATTCTGCTATCTTTTCGTCTTTTTCTTCCAAGTCTTTTTCTTTTTCTGAGAGTGTTTCTTCCACTTCTTCCAGCTTATCAAGAGTTTCCTGGAGTGACGTTTCTTTCTCATCAAGCAGGGACTTTTTTTTCTTTAGCTCTTCTTTGAGCTTTTTAAATTCATCGTCTCCACACATTAGTTCACCTTTCACTTGATTAAACATGATTAAAGAAAATATATTAATTTAATATTAATTTTAATCTTTAATCATTCTTTAATTCAAATTATATTTGTTAATAATCATTATTTCTTGAAAATTCATTCAATTTAGTCCGAGTATAGCAACTATCTTTTAAGGAATTTTCATATTAATTATATTCTGGTTACTTATTAAAGTTACCAAAGGTTATACAATTACAACCCTATTGATTATAGTTACAAAAGGTTATATAAACCTTTCTACAATAGTATACTGATGACTCAAAATTCATTTGATAATACGGACATAGAGGCCATACTAGATGTTATGGGATGCCGTACCCGACGTGAAATCATTAATCTTCTTAGAGAAGAACCTAGATTCGTGAGTCAAATTTCTAAAGAACTTGAAATTGGCCAAAAAGCTATAATTGAGCATTTAAGGGCAATGGAAGAGTTAGGATTACTGAGATCTTCATTTAAAAAAATTGAGCGGGGACGACCCAGAAAATACTATGACATGCCCCAGGACATCACAGTAAATATCATCATTAATCAAAATACTTTCCAAGTAGATATTACAGAAGAAGCATTAGGCAGAAAGCAACTTCCCTCAGGGGATGAATGGTCCAAACTGCTTAATATAGAACAGAGAATAATAAGTGGCCAATGGGAAGCCATAGACGAGTTAAAATCACTCATAAGATTGTATGGTACTCTTAAAGATAGAGCAGAACAATTTCTGGAAGATATTGAAATATCAACCAAGGAATAATTATTCTAATCATTTAAAAATTTTATTTTTTCTTTTCTTTTCTTTTCTCTAAATTTATTCAATTATTTAAAAAGATTAAAATTTTATTATTTAAAAATTAATTTGTTTTATTATTGACTTTTAGTAGTTTGGAAATAAATAATAAAAATTTCTACTTATTTCTATTTTAAATATATTTTATTTATATTTAAAAGCAGCAATGGCGGCCTGGCCCAGTGATACAGAACCATCACCCGCACATGAGTTTTTATGCTGCACAAATCGATAATTTTGATTTTCTACATAATCTTTAATAGCTAAACTTATGGCTTCATTGTAGAAAACTCCTCCTGTTCCACCAATAACGTCCAAACATTTTTTATCTGCTGATTTAATGGCCAAAACAGCCATACCTTCGGCCAGAGTTCTTTGAGCGGCCTGCGCAATATCTGGAGTGGATTCTCCATTTTGGATATGGTCTATAACTTCTTTTAAAATCAGGGATGTATCTAAAACATCTCTACCCTCATGTTTTTTAATTTCAAAGGACATATTCAGATTTTTTGTACTTTTATAGGCCACGGACTCCAGTTTCATAGCGCATTCTCCTTCATAGCTACGCTCACCACAGATATGCAATGCTGCAGCAATAGCATCCAGCACACGGCCTGTACTGGTACTAACTCCCACATTGACATCACGTTCTAACTGCTGTAGTACCAGATCTATTTCGGTCTTGGCATGAGGGAAATAGGCCAGATAATTATTAATTAATAATTCTCGAAGTAGGGATGGTTCATAATATTCCTGTAACATTGAAACCAGCATCCTTGCTGGATATTTGGTGCATAAATCTCCACCAGCCATTTTTTGCGGCATTAAGCTTGACATCCTTTCATATTCTGCACCATTGATATGTAATATTTCTCCTCCCCATGCAGTTCCATCTTTTCCATAACCTACACCATCAGCAGCAATACAGATCATTTCTTCCACATTATTATCCACAGCAAGCGCTGCAGCATGCGCATGGTGATGTTGCACGGGTAAAACTGGGCAAGAATATTTTTCAGCCAGCTCATGGGCCAGTTTGGTGGTGAAAAATTGTGGATGGAGGTCACAGGCTACCACATCAATAGAATCAGTACTAGTAATGCGCATCATGTGCTTTATGGCTTCTTGCAAGTACTCGTAGGTAGCAAATTTACTGGTATCACCTATATGCTGAGATAGGTAACATTTGCCTTCTTTGAGAAGAGAAAATGTTACATCAATCTCTGGTCCCAAGGCCAACACATTAATATCCTCTGAAATGTGCGATAAATCATAAGGCTCAGGAACATATCCTCGAGAGCGGCGAATAAATGCCATATCTTCTCCTCTAAAGCGAACTACTGAATCATCGCAGCGATTAATGATTTTCCGATCGTGAAGTAAGAAATAATCAGCAATCCCATCCAACTTTTTCACTATATCTGTGTTTCTGGTGAGCATAGGTTCTCCAGGCATATTGGCGGAAGTCATGATATATGCTGGTTCTTCAGTGTGCTGGAATAAAATGTGTTGTAATCCCGAATATGGCATCATAATTCCTATATTATGCAATTCAGGGGCCACAGAGGGCGTAAAAAAATAATCTTCACTTTTCTTTAAAACTACTATGGGCCTGCGACGTGATGAGAGGACCTTTTCTTCTTGGGGGGAAATGGTAGCAAATTTTTTAATGGTATCCAGATCAGGAGACATACAAGCAAATGGTTGATTAAATCTTCCCAATCTTTCACGTAATTTTAAAACAGGAGCTTCTTCAGTAACTTTACATACCAGATGAGTTCCACCAAGCCCCTTTATGGCCAGAATATTTCCTTCATCTAGAAGCTTAGCTGTCTCTTTAAGGGGATTATCCACATCAAATCGGCAGCAACCATATAAAAATACTTCTGGCCCACATTCTGGACAACATGCAGCCTCGGCATGATATCGACGGTCTTCAGGATTTTTATATTCTTTGTCGCATGAAGGACAGAGTGGAAATTCGTCCATACTGGTTCTTTCTCTATCATAGGGGATGGAATCAATTACTGTAAAACGAGGCCCACAATCGGTGCAAGCTGTAAATGGATAGGCATATCTACGCTCGCCAGGGGTGTTTATTTCTTTTAAACAGGCATCGCAAGTGGCCACATCTGGTGGAATTACGGCGGAGCCTGAAAAATTTGATGAACTTTCTAGAATGCTAAAATCAGAATATTCTTCTTCATTTTCAATCCATTCCAGTTTTAAGGAGGATATTTTAGAAATTGGGGGTTTTTTAGTTTTAATATCATTTGAAAATTGTTTTATTTTATTTTTATCTCCTTCTAAAACAATTTCCACTATATTTCCCAGATTTCTTACATAGCCAGTAAGGTGAAGTCCTTGGGCCAATCGATAAACTGTGGGCCTGAAACCCACGCCTTGCACAATTCCCTGAACCAGTATTCGGGCCTTATCCAATTTTACACCTCAGTTAATGAATTAATAATTTTAAATAAAAATATTTAATTAATTTCATAATTAAATTGTATTAAAAAAATTTATTAGTTTATTCAGTAATTTCGCGGATTTGTTGATTTATATTAAAATATTTGTTGCAATTTAATGATTTTATCATGCCGAATATTATAATTAATGAACATTTTGCAACTGGTCATGGCATGCATTTCCAGTGTATCATCACTCTTTTTAAATATTTATCTTTATATATTTATTATAGATAATACATTAAGATGGCATTAATTTAAGTGCATACAATGTTAATAAATTCGACAAATTTTAATTAATAATATTAATTGTAAATAGAATTTAAAGGGAATTCAACTGAATTAAGAAGTGGTACTGGTGATAAAATGATGCAAATTCTTGAAAGACTTTCAAAGGGAGAAATATCTCCTGAAGATGCTGAAAAACTTATTAAAGATGATCAGATAATGGAAGTGGGAGATTTTGCCAAGCTGGATATGTGTAGGGAGTCGCGTACTGGATTTCCAGAGGCCATTTTTGCATCAGGAAAGAAAGACCATGAAATAGTAAAAATTATTTTAAAATGCTCTGATTCCCATATGATGGTCACCCGTCTTGAAAAAGATAGATACGATAATATATATGCTGAATTGGAACCTTTAACTAAAAAAGGCCTGGAACTGGACTATAATGAAAGGGCACGTATTTTAGTTATTAAAGATGAAAAAAAGACCATTAAAAAAATTGGAAAAGTTGGAATAATCACTGCAGGAACTTCAGATATTCCTGTAGCAGAAGAAGCGCGGGTAGTGGCTCATGAAGCTGGTTGTGAAACAATTGCTTCCTATGATGTGGGTGTGGCCGGAATTCACCGTTTATTTTCTCATCTGGATCATATGATAAAAGAAGATGTTCAAGTGATTATCGTGGCTGCTGGAATGGAGGGGGCCCTTCCTTCTGTAGTGGCGGGAATGGTTGATGTTCCAGTGATTGGTCTGCCTACTTCGGTGGGTTATGGTGTGGGAAAAGGTGGTTTCACAGCCCTTTACTCTATGCTGCAGTCCTGTGCACCGGGAATTGCTGTGGTAAATATTGATAATGGATTTGGGGCTGGAGTATTTGCAGTCACCCTAATAAAGCAAATTAATAAGTCAAAACAAGTAGGATAATTAGTTAAATATAATTTTGGTAAAAATTCTGGTAAAAATTCGCTTTTTTCTTATTTTTCTTATTTTTCTTATTTTTCATTTTATTTTTATATTTCTCCTTTTTCAAATTCTAATAAGATATTTAATCTTCTATATCGTCTTCATATTCACAGTAATCCTTTCCCCACTGGCACAAAGAATCTAATATGGGCATTACTGAATCTCCCTTAGCAGTTAAACGATATTCTACGCGTGGAGGAACTTCTGCATAGACTTTCCTATGTATTATTTCATCACTTTCCAGCTCTCGCAGGGTTTTAGTGAGCATTCTTTGTGTTATATTGGGCAATTTATTATTAATTTCACTGAAGCGCTGTTTCCCATCCTTTAGAGAATATAAAACTAATGGTTTCCATTTTCCACCTATTTCATTAATAGCAGCTTCTACTGAGCACATGTGCTCTTCTTCATCACCATTTTTATTTTTAACTTTATTTTTTGCTTCGTTTTTCATTATATCGCCGGATTTACTTAGAATAATATTATAAATTTAAATAAAATTTTTAGAATAAATATTTTTTAAATCTATACTATAATTTATGTTAGTAAGTATACTTTTTGTAAGTATATATGGTTTTTGTTAGTACATCTTTTAAATACAAAAAGTAACTATAGTAATGTGTTGACTACTAACTTGAGGTGAGAACATGATGGTAAAATTCGATTTACAACATTTCTGCTGTGGTCCTAAAGGCTGTGAGATTGAAGTTGCTTACGGCGAAATGATGGACGCAGAAGATTAAGAAAAGTTTTTAAAGCATTTAAATTTTAAACATTTAAAATTATTTTTTAATTTTTTATTTATTTATTTTTTATACAGATTTTGTGAAATTTTTATTTTTATAAAAATGATTATTTGCCCTTTTAATATCTATTTTTAATATTTATTTATATCCATAATTTGAAATATCATTTAGAATAATATTTTATTAATGAAATTAACTGATAATATTGCTTGGTGAGATCATGGAAGTTTTTGAAGCTATATCTAAAAGAAAAAGTATTAGAAAATACCAGAACAAGGAAATAGAAGATGAAAAACTCGATAAAATTTTAGAATCGGCCAGAATAGCACCTTCCGCAGCAAATAGGCAGGAATGGAAATTTATCGTGGTTAAAAATCAGGAAACCCGTGATAAACTAGTGGAGGCTGCTAATGGCCAAAAATTTGTAGGTCAAGCTCCAGTAACTATTGTAGCCTGTTCCACGGAATCAGAAAGAGTTATGCCTTGTGGCCAATACGCTTATACTGTGGACTTATCAATTGCAGTATCCTTCATGATTTTAGAGGCCACTGAACTGGGCCTGGGGACTTGCTGGCTAGGGGCCTATAGTGAAGATGCAGTTAAGGAAATTTTAGATATTCCAGAAGAAATAAGGACTGTGGCCATGTTTACTTTAGGATATGCAGATAATGGTTCAGTAAATACTCCAAGAAAGTCCATTGATGAGATTTTTTGCTATGAAAAGTATGAATAATACTTTTACTTTTTTATATTCACAGATTTAATAATATATTCACAGATTTAATAATATAATTTCAAAAAATGATTAAAATAAGATTAACTAATTATTTTTCATAAAAAAATAAAAATTTTTAGCCTCCTTGCCCGTGGGGGCATACATGGATACATAATCCACAGACAGGCATCTCACCCGCTTTTTCTAATTCTTTAAAGTATTCTTCACATTTTCGAGCGTCATATCTAACTTCGCGTGGTTCATTTGCATGAAAAGTTCTTCCAGTAAATGCATTGGCGGGACATACTTCTACACATTTGTTACATTCACCGCAGGATTCTTCCAGAGGGCTACCTGTAACTTCTAGGGGGGCATTGGTCAGTACAGTAATCCAGCGCACCCTGGGCCCGGCCTCAGGATTAATAAGTAAACAACTTTTCCCTATCCAACCGATACCCGCTAGATGGGCGGCTAATTTGTGAGAAAAAACTGCTGCTATGCGCTCGTCATCACAGCGCTTGGAAGCAGGTATGGGAAGAACTCTAAAACCCTCTTTTTGTAAGAAATTACTTATTTTATAGGATACAATATCTAGACGTTGGTTGGTGACTTCATAGGCATGTAAGTAGTTTACGGCTTCAGGTCTATCCATTTCAGTGGATAATTGATCTACTACATCATCTAATAGTCTTATTCCTAGAGTAATAGATTTGGGATATTCGTCCAGTAAATCTCGAGCATATTCCTTAATAAAATGTCGCGCTGGAGCTAAATCGGCCACTCCTACAAATTCCACACCGTCATTTTCTGCAATTTCTTTTATTTTGCCGTAGAGGTCCATTATATCACACAGTTATCATAAAATCTCATGAAATCTGGATTAAGTCTAATATTCACTATATTTAAAAATATTTATTTTTTATAACTTTATGGGGTCTAATTTTATATAAAAACTTTATTATTCCATTTTTGATTCATATTTATGCGCATTACTCATTATTATAATACCTTTTGAAAATTCGACAGATTGCCAGGGTTACCCAGTATATTAAATCTTTATCTCTAATCATTAGAAGTTTTAAATTAAAGGTACCCTCTTCGTTCTGCTGCTGAACCAGCCAATCCAGAGCCAATTTTATCTGAGGTTCTTCTTTTTTAAATCCTAAAAAATACAAAGAATCAAGAGAAGTGACAATGTTGGTGAACCAGAACGGGAAAGAAACACTTTCCCAGTATTTTTTATCCTGGCGATCGTTATATTTATCTCTCTGGAAAAATCGACTCATTAATAACTTTCCGGCAGAATGGGCATCAGGGGACTGATGATAGTCTGGATGAGCTGCAAAAGCCCGGAGAACCATCCCAGTGATTAAGTGGGAAAATGGTTTACTAGGGTCTGACTGCAAAGGTTGCGGAAGTTTTAATGAATCAGTATAATTTATTTTCAAGGTTCTAAATGGAATGGCCCATCCTCCATCATTTTGTCTGTGAGAAAGCAGCCAATGAAATCCTTTTTCGATTCTAGGATCATTATGGTATCCTGATTTTATTAAAAGTTCCATAATTGCAGAGGAATAGGTGGGAGCGTACTGTTTCCCATAAATTCCTCTAAAGTCTCCTTCACTGGTCTGACACTTAAAAAGAAATTCTGCAGCCTTTTCAATGGAGGGATGATTTTTATTGAACCCATATTTTTCCACTAATTCTCCTAACTGTCTAAAAGTCTCTAACTGATTATAATCTTCAGCAGATCGTAGTTTAGGGTTTCCCCCAGGATATATCCAGAAACCATCATCTTGTTTTCTAATTATTTTTCTAGGGGTCGGCAACTCCCAGAGAGAATTGACTTCTGCCACTTTTTCCTCTAAAAGATCCCTTCTGGTGAAATACTCAATAGCTGGATTAGAACAATCTAATAAAGTATTTAGGGGATTGAATTTTAATTTATCAAGCCACATGTTTCTCTCCTGAGAGACTATTTCTTTTCCTTCTTTTCCAGGATAAGATGTCTGGGGAAAAAATTAAAACTACTATAAAATGGCAGCAAATCTTCATTGCCCACAGCCACTACGATTTTTAATTCATCAGTATCCTGACTTTCCATCCATTCCATGGCCCTTTTCACCATTTCTTTACCCAGGCCTAAATTTCTGTATTCTTTTTCTAAATAAATGGAATCTATTTCTCCTTTACCATTATCACTAATGGAACTAATGCAATAACCCACAAAACAGTCTTTATCACAATTAGATATCACTTCTACTCGCATATTATCTGGGGATGATTTTTTTAAAAGTTCCTCTTTTCTATCCTCAAAATTGATGGCATGATATTTTCCCTGGAAATGAGGAGATATATTGGCATGATGATCTTTAAGATTATTCCAGAGCGGCTTAATAAGATCTAAATCCTCACAACTAATAATTTTAAATTCAAGTTTTTTGCTCATTTTCCACTTCCTCATTTACAGCAATGTTTTTAAGGGTCATTTTCGCCCGTATAAAACTACAAAATTATAATATTTGTAATAAACATCCACATCTTTAAATCCGGCTTCCTTCAACCAGTTTATGTTGTCTTCCAGGGTGGCTGGGTTGTCAAACTTCATGCGCTCTAAAATAACAGCTTTATCATCTTCTTCAAGATTGGCCTGCTGAATTACTTCCAACCAGTTTTCCTGATAAGTTTCTTCACTGTGAGAATTTGGTGCGATTACCTCATCAGCATTTAAGAATAAACCACCAGGATTTAAGTGATCATACGCTTTTTGATAAAGTGATTTAATGTCACTGTGATTTAGATGGTGAATGGAGAGTGAAGAGACTATCATATCAAATAATCCGTCAAAATCATACTTTAAATAATCTTCATTAATGTATTCGAAGCTTTCTTGCCCTGAGAATCGGTTTTTAGCAATATTTAACATTTCAGGGGCCATGTCCACTAATTGAAATCGGGCCTGAGGATGTTTTTTCCAGAGAAGCTGAGTTAAAAGTCCAGTACCGGCTCCTAAATCTAATATTCGAGGATTTTCATTTTCTACTTGAGCAAGTTGAACCAGAGTTCCATAATAAATGTCAAAATGGGGTATAATTGCTTTTCGATCTTTGTCATATGCTTGGGCAGCATTATCGAACTTTTTTCTTAGTAGATTTCTATCTTCTTGATCCATACAATCCCTACTGATTTTTTACTTAATATAACTCAGGATACAATTATTTAAGTTTCACATTAATTATATTATATTATATTAAACCAAATTTATAATTCTATCAATTTTAATCAATATTTAGATTAATTTGATTTTAATAGAAATTCTTACATTTAATATACAGATTTCTAAATAAGGAGCGCAATAATGATAATAAAAAAATTTGATTTGGATGTTCATGACTCTAAAAAGGTTTCAGAACTCATTTATTTCACAGATGCTCACACTTACGATCAGATTTTAAAGAATAAATATCAAGCAGTAAATAAAATTGAAAAACTGGTGAAAGCAGGAAATAACAGCATTGGTCATGAAAAGATTTGTGTGGTTACTAATCATGGTGAAGAAGAGGTTTTAGGTGTTTTAGTAATATATAAACGCGAAGAGAGCAGTTTTATGGGCGAGATAAGAACCTTTTTAAGGGTTTTTCCTCCACTAGATGCCGTAAGATTCACTATTTTGGACTTTTTGGATAGCCGACTTTTGGTTGATATTGGGCCTGAAGATTTTTATCTGGCTTGTGTAGCTGTGGATGAGAAGGCCCGAGGCCAGGGAATCGGAACATTTATTCTAGAGAGTGCTGTGGCAATGGCCCGAAAAAGAGATAAGAAAAAAGCCATTTTGAATGTTGATTTTGAGAATAATGGGGCTCGGAGATTATATGAACGATTTGGATTTGAAATTAATGACCAAAAGACCATGAGGTGGTTTGGTGGGGAGAAGGGAATGTATAAAATGGAGTTTTTAATTAAATAATATTAATATATTGAAACCAAAATTTTGAAATTTATTGGTTAATCAGGGGCGAAAAAATGAAAATAGGAATTATTGTCTATTCTAAAACTGAAAATACGTATTCTGTAGCTCAAAAGCTCCAAGAAAAGCTCATGGCCCAGGAAAATGAAGTAGAGATTCAAAGGGTCACTCCCATAGGGGAAGTGAATCCAAAAGCTAAAAACATCCAATATGAAAACAAACCTGATGTTATTAAATATGACTCAATCATATTTGGATCTCCAGTACATGCTTTTTCTTTAGCACCACCTATGAGAGCATATCTTGAACAAATAGAATCTCTTCATGGCAAGGATGTGGCTTGTTTCGTTACTAAGGGCCTAAGATTTAATTGGACCGGTGGAAATCAGGCCATTGGGAAAATGAAAAAAATAATCGAGTCCAAAGGTGGAAAAGTAGTTGGAACAGATATTGTGGTCTGGAATAAAAACAGGGATCAAAAAATTGACGAGATGATTCGAAAATTCGCTATTTTATTTTAAAATACAAATAACTATTCTTTTTAATTATTTTTAATCACATATTATGTAAGAAAATCATCAACAGCTTTGATAAATTCAGGGCTTCGATCTCGAGGAAGCCAGTGTCCGCACTCTTCAATCTCCACTAATTTAGATTGTGGGATTAATTCACTGGCCATTTCTACATCTGCACTGGGCACTAGGGAATCTTTTTTTCCAGTTAAAAGGAGTACGGGCATGTTAAGATCATGTAGTTGATTTAGATAACAGGTCCTCAGCTTTTTATTTTCAATTTCACTTAGTTGAAATGTCCTCCAGGCCCGACCACTATTGGGCTGATGTCCAACTTCTATTAATTGATTTATAACCTCATCATTCATGGCCTGAGGATTTACCAGAATCCTTTTCAAGCTGGCATTTACCAGCATTTCACTGGAGAGAATCAAATTATTCATCCAATCATAGATTCCAGAATGTCTCATGAGCCAAGTGGTTATTTGAGGATAAGGGATTTTATCAGTTAAACCATAGGGAGCAATTAAAACCAGATTTTTAACTTTTTCAGGATGTTTGATAGAATAACCCAAGGCTATGCCTCCCCCAAGAGATAGACCTCCTAAATTAATCTGATTAAAACCCAAAACATTAATTAAGTCATCCAAAAACTCCTGGTACCATTCTAGGGTATATGGGGCCTCTGATTTGTCACTTTCACCATATACTGGTAGTTCTGGAGCAATAACATGGTATTTTTCACCTAAAATACTCATTATGGTTCCATAGAAAATTAGGGCCGAATCAAGGCCGCCAAAATGTAGTAGTAAAAGATTAGGTTTTGATTTTCCTGGCCAGGACTCGTATAGGGTTATGTTAATGCCATTTACTTCAACCGAGTGTTTTTGGACTTTCATAATAATCTTCCAGATTTAATATTCGAATTTATTTAATTCAATTATTATTTTATATTATTAAGCTAGTGCTTAAGATTCCGTAAGCTTGCGGGTTTAAAATAGAAAGATAGAGATCAATTCATTTTTTATTCCAAATTCTAAATTTTAATAAAAACCAAACCTTTATAAGCAACTTCTCCATAATATCAACTACTCGATATCAAGTTGTCGATATCGACTGATTGATATGAGAATGTGGATTAATGTAATTTCAATATTCATTCAATGGCCTATTTTAGTTAAATCCAATATTAAATTTCAATATTCATTCAATGGCCTATTTTAGATAAATCCAATATTAATAAATAATCAATTAATGAAATAAAATATTCCATAATCAAATAGGAGAAATTGATTTAGAATGTGGGATAACTGGAAAAATACATTGCACAACTGGAAAAATCTGCATGAGAAAGTAGACCAGCTTCACAAATTAGGCGGCCTAAGAATTTGGATACTCCACGTACTGAGCCACGGCCCAAAAAACGGGGTAGAAATAATGGATTCTATACAGGAACACTATGAGGGAATGTATAAGATGAAAGATCATTTTTCAGACGGTTCTCATTCAGGAAGACACTACAATATGCATCTTAACAAAACCATGAAGCGTGCGGCTTCACGTCCTTCACCAGGTTCTGTTTATCCAATGTTAAAAAAAATGCTTGCAGAAGATTTAATAACTAAAATGGATGATGGAAAATACGACTTAACAGACACTGGCCGGGAAACCATCTATGAAATATTTGGAAATACCAATAACCGCCAGGGCACTTATCATCAGCCACAAGCCATTGAAAGTGCATTAATAGAAATTGACAACTACATTTCATATCTGGAAGATATAAACAAAGAGAATCTAGCTCCTCATAAAGAAATAATAGAATCTTTACAGGAGAGATTTACTAAAATTAAAGATTCTCTTGATGAAAATTAAAAATAAATAAGGCCCCCATCTGTATTATTATCTACCGCCTCCAACTGGTTTATAAAATACTTATTCTGGGGCCTTATATCTTCCTAATTTTCACATAGATAGCTCGCCTTAGCTGGGGCTATCTTCAAATTCATAAATCAATCATAATTCTATCACAAAATCAATATTAAAACTCAAAAATTCACAAGAATCATTTAAACCAATGACCTGGTGAGATGTTAAGAAAATAAATATAATTAGAATAGAAAAAAGATTAATTAAGGATGTAAAAATATGGAATTTGAAAATTTGGCAAGGAAAACCATTGAAACTGAATGTGAAGACTATTATTTTGGTATTGCTGATTTATCCAATGTAGAAAAGTCTGAAACTCAAAAATATGGCTCTCTATTAGATGCATATCCTAATGCAATTTCTATAGGCTTAACCATATTTCCCAGAATTTCACACCAATCACATCAGAGCGAATATGAAAAAATTTATAATGACACAAAAGACGTTACCGATGGTAAGCTGGATATTATAACGGCACGTTTGAGTGAATTGCTACAGAAAAATGGCTATGCTGCGTTTCCAGTTCCAAAGATTGAAACGAATGAAAAACTATTCCTTTATTTACACAAAATGGCAGTTAGAATGGCAGGACTAGGCCAAATTGAACAGAATTGTACTTCATCAACTCTAGATGAAGATAAGTATGTCAATTGGGGCACAGTACTCACCAATGCTCCATTATAATCTTTTAATACCAGGAATGATTTGTGTGTCTATTAAAACAGCAGTTAAAGAACATTTCCAACAGGGTCCCATTGCTGATCACTGGGCCTATTTTTTCCCCAGTGAAAGTGTAAATGAGATGAATAGGTCAATTTTCATGGATAATGGCCTGGAAATTAGAAAATTTAATTCCAGTGATTTGGATAACTGTGCAGAACTATTTAAAAAAGTATTTTCCTCATATCCTTGGTATGACGATTGGAAATCTCTGGAACAGGCCCGGAATTATCTGAATGAATTAATTAAAAATCCTGCATTTGAAGGATTCGTGGCCTGTGAAGGTTCTGATGTGGTGGCTGTTTGCTTAGGCCATAATAGGTCCTGGTGGACTGGCCAGGAATTCTTTGTAGATGAGTTCTTTGTGGAAAATGAAATGCAGGGAAATGGAATAGGAACAAAACTATTGGATGAGGTTTCTAATTATCTTACCTGTGAGAATTATAGTCGCTTGAACTTATTAACCAACAAAGAAATACCGGCCGAAGCATTTTATCTTAAAAATGGCTTTTATAATAACCTGGAACGTACGGTCATGGTTAAAGAGCTTTGATATTATTTTTTTAGATTTTGTTTTATTTTCAATTCATTGATAAGCAATTAATTTATAAAAAAATTTTAAATAATTTAATAATATAATGTTAATTAATTGATCGAGTTTATTAATTAACAATTGGTGCTTAAAATGCCTTATACAACTGATAAAAAATACAAACAAAAAAAATTCGAAACTGGTGAACTTTCTAAAATAGTTCGTAAATTTTTTATCAGTTTTGATCAAAAACCACGTAAAAATTCTGTAACTGGACATTATTCTTTTGAAGATGGAAGTACTGAAAGAAAACCTTTGGAAGTTTCAGATTTGGGAGCCATATCTGAAATTGGGAAATATCCCAAATCTATTAGTATTAGCTCTGATACTGGTGGTTTCCATTATTTGGGTATTAGTGGAAATAATGAAACTTTAGATTTTCATTTAGAAATGCCTAATGCAGAAATAGTAGGCAATGCAATTTCTTTCCTAGAAAGTGAACTTAATCTAGAAAAATTTATTAAGAAACAGAATGGAGATAAAACTGATTTAAGTAGTGAATTGGAAATTATGAGTACAAAAACAGAAGAAATAGAAGAATATTTTCATAGTGAAAGAGAATTACGATGTTTTCTTTCGTATAGATTTAATTCCTATTCTAAAACTATTGCATTTGAATTAATGAGATTTCTTGAACTTTTAGGAGTAGAAGTAATCACGGGGAAAGGTTATGAACCAAGAAATGTTAATGAAAAAGTTCTTTCTAGGTTAGATAATTTGGACTTTATAATTTATTTAATAACAAAAGATGGCGAATCCAGCTGGACTAGAGATGAAATGGCCGTATCAATTGGAAAGGGATATTATGTGGTTCCTTTACTTGAAAATGGTTCAAAAATAGATCGTGGTATATTGGGTGACATAGAATACATTCCTTTTGATCATGACCACATAGGAGACACTTTCATAAGCTTGATAGAGGCCATAAACTTCATTAGAAAAAATAAATAGCATAAATTAATTCTATCTCGAGATATTTTGATTTAAGATATATTACTTTACTCTACTAACTTGGACGTGGAGGAAAGACCATATCTCGTCTAATATGGATGTAATTGAATGTTGGTAAATATATTCTGTGAACATACCTACCTTAAACTTTTTATCTTCTTTGAATATTTTTCCCGCTAAATAGTCATTTAACAACTCGTTAAATTCTTTTTCTAGAGTAATTATCCAGTAATATGCATAATCAATTTTTTTTGGGGCTCAAGTTAGAAATTTATACAATAACAATTAAATCCATTAATCTATTTTTTTAATTTCCATTATTTCACTCCTATAAAAAAATTAAATTATTAGAGTAATCTACTCAAATAACTCACTTCTTCTTATCCTGGGCCATGGCCAGCAATATAGCATCTGATTCATGGACGTCATAGTATTTGAAGTTGGTGATGAACTTTTTCATATGTTTTTCGCCGTCTTCAGTTAAATAGTATTCTTCCTTAATTTCTTCAATTAAAAGTTCATGTTCTTTTAAAGGGTGAATAAGATCGTCAAATTGGCCTTCAAAATCATAATGTCCATTGCAAGTGGCCTTAAGTTCACTGAGTACTGGGATGTAATTATCGGGGTGGAAAACTCTTTCTAAAGATTTAACAATTTCTGGTCGGGTTTTAGATTCTTTGGCCCATAATGTGTATAAAATCCAGTTTCTAAAGGCCACCAGTTGATTTTCTTCCCAGCATTTTTCCAGTGGCAATTTATACTCTTCTGAATAATCTGCTTCATCACCTTTTTGGGCTGAAATAGCTTCTCTAAGTAATCCTACAGCATCTTTGAAAATATTAGATCCTACAATTAATCCAATTAGTGCATCCACGAAATAAACACCATATATGGCGAAAATGGCACCTATAATAACGGATGTACCGATAAATATATGGTTTTTAGAATCTACGGATTGGGATATTAAGGTTAAACTGTTGGTGACTTTTCCCACATATCGTTGGTAATAAAACAGAAATACTGCGGCTAATATGGCTATTCCTTCAACACCTATAACTAGATAAGGCAAGGTCATAGGTGCAGCATGCCCAGCTAATGTAGCCAATAGATGAGTGACAGAATCGAATAAAACGCTTACTGCAGCAATGAATAATCCAAATATAACTAGAAATGTGCTTAGATTTTCTCGGTGATATTTAATTCCTAGCCAAACTAAGATAGCTTCCACGGTGTCCATGGTGGCATCAGTACCATCGGCAATTAACCCCATACTACCGCTTATCAAACCACTACCTAATTTAAGCACAGCCAAGAAGGCGTCTAAAAAAGTGGTGTTTTTGGCAGTAGTAGAAGGTTTTAACTCTTTATCTGCAGTAGCTGCTTCCTTTTTCATATTTTTTACATATTCTTCAGATTTATTAAGGCCTTCAGCAGTTAATTCATATTTATTATCATCATTCAGCTTAACCCAGCCATCATCAATCAGTTTATTCATTTCTTCTTCAGTGCCCTGGCTGGCTTCGTGGGTTATCCCATCTTCCAGTTGAGAGCGCATGTGGGAAAGTGTGAAAAGTAATCTTTCGGCCAATGGCTGACCTTTCTCAGGTAACTGTTGATACCAAATCAGAGATAAAAATAATATGGATTTTTCCCATAATTCATCTAAACTAAGTGGGCCTTTGTGAAGGGCCATCATAAGAAACTTATCGTAACCTAAAACTGATTTATTATCATTCATTTATTCATCTCCTTAGATCCATGCTTATAACCATTATAATTAATTAATATCAATATAGATAGGCGTTTAGTTTCATAAATTGTAAATTTTAAATTTATATATGTTTTCTGGAATATTTACGTTAATTATTTAAGTTTAAATTTAAGTTATGATATAATATAACTTTTATGAGTTTTTAGAGATTAAAAATGTTTTTGTTGGAGGATTAAATATGCATATGAGTAAAAATCGTATCGAGACGCTGGTAGATGGAATATTTGCCATTGCCATGACTTTACTGGTTTTAGATTTAGCAGTACCCAATCTTAATGTCCCTTTAAGTAACATGGTAATACAACATGCCCTTTATGGACTATTACCTTCTTTTATTTCCTTGGTAGTAAGTTTCGTGCTACTGGCCATGTTCTGGAATATACATCATCGTATTTATAGTCAGATAAAATCAGTGAACACTACTTTGCTGTGGGTAAACATGATATGGCTATTATTTATTGTGTTAGTTCCTTTTTCAGCATCTTTAAACGGAAATTACGGGGATTTCACTATTTCTGATATTATTTTCAACATAAACATGATGGGAATAGCAGTAGTTCTTTTCTTAAATGTTTACATAATAAATCGTAGTGATTTTTTACATGAAAATGCAGATATGGCACAATTAAAGTCCAGTGAAAAATCTACATTAATATTTATAGCAATTGCACTGGCTGCCTTGTTGCTGGCCTTTATAGCTCCACGTTGGGGTAATTTAGTGTATCTTCTTATTTTCCCTTTGGAGATGCTAATTGATAGATAATTTAGAAAAATGCTAAATGAAATATAATCTATTATTTCTGGATTTCATTTTTTATTTTTTTATCCAATTATCTAATTCATATAAAATAAGCATCTAAAACAACTATTTTTAATTTAAATAAGATTTTACAGAATTATATTTAATTTAAACAAAAATAAAAAAATTATTCAAAAAGCAATTACTCACTTAATTTCAAGCTGGCAACATACTTATATCCTTTTTTAAGATTCTTAGCCACGTTTTTATCAAATATAATTTCTGGGGCCCGGCCAAAATGCTCACCAGCCAGTTTCAGATGATAAAGGCCAATCCCCACATCCATAGGAGGATATTTTTTGGTTAAAAGTCCTTTAACACGGCCTGGTTCAATATAATTTGCATGGATTAAATTTTTATCACCAGTAAAGAACCATGATTGAGCATTAGTTGCAGTAGGAGCTATACGAGCCGCTTCCAGTATCTCATCCGCACCTTCAATGTCAGTTATTTCTGGCAGCGGTTTTCTTTTAAATTCAGATATATTAGTTCTGTGCAATGTTTCCTGGGCCTTTCCAAAGGGCATTAAAATTATAAATTTCAGATTAGAACTTTCTAAAGCCTCTTTTTTCAGAGTGGGAATGCCCTGCCAGCATGCGCCTAATCCATTGGCCGAAAGGAATAGGTCCATCTGCTGCAGCATGAATCCTACATTGCTCAAGTAACCTTCCTTAACCTCTGAAAATACGGCTATGTAATGAGGGGCCTTTTTCATCATCCTTCTTTTGACTAAATCCGGTGATAATATTTTAAATTCAATTTTAATGTTCTCCTGCAAGGGTTCCAATGTCTGAAGACGATCTGAGATCTCTTTTAAAGTGTTTTCATCCAGGGGAGTTAAATCAAACTTTCTAATGGACTTTCTTTTGAATATTGTTTCATAAAGGTCGGCTTTATCCATTCTATCACCAATAGTACTCTTAAATTCTATCTTAATTCTATCTTAAATTTAATGTCCTTATTTATAATTATTTTAAACTTTTAGCAAAATTTTCCGCATCTTTAAAATCATCTTCATTGGGTTGGCCTTTATTATGCCCACCTACTAATTTTAAAGGCCCATAGGTGTCAAATCCTTTGCATTCAAAGTCATCCAGAACTTCAAATCCTTTTTTCGATAATTTTTCATTTAACCATTTATTGGGCTTTCCATTACCACTGGTAATGAAAGTAAATGCTTTTTTATTTTCTACATTATCCAGGCCTTCCAAAAACTTTCTAAGCTTTTTGTGAGGCCTATAATAATATATGCCTGAACCAAAGCCAATTAAATCATATTCTTTTATGATATCTGGATCGGCATATTTTAAATCAATTAAATCCGCTTTTAGAGTCTTGGCTATTACTTCAGCGATTTTTTTAGTATTTCCATGATGTATTGACTTGTAAATTATTGCAGTTTTCATTTTTAATCCTCTTTTAAATAGTCATTTTAACTAATATTCATAAATTTAATATTCATAAATTCGACAACTTTCGAACTATAACTTAAAAATTTTAAGATTCACCACTATGTAGTTTTAAAAGTTCATTTACTTCTTTAACCATATCTTCATTAATTCTGGCCACTAAATACTTCCCTTTTCTCTCTGTAAAGATTAAATTTGCGTTGGATAACTCTTTAAGGTGATGAGAAATGGTAGGGGCACCAATATTCAAAGACTTAGTAATATCGCAGATTAAACAATCACCAGTGTTATAACTGGTTTCCTGCTGTTTAACAATTTGAAGGTATAATTCTAAGCGATTAGGGTTGGAAAGGGCCTTGAAAACCTTGGCCATTTGTTTGGTATCCATTTTATACACTTGTGTTCTGTTTAATTTTTAATATTCTAAATATTAATATTCTACAATTCGATAAATGTCGAAATGTAATTATTGATGAAATTATATATAAAGATTTGCCTCGTGAAAATTATTTTTGATGAGTTCTTGTCTAAAACTCGGGGATTGTTCTCCAAGTAATTCAACATATTAATTTAATATAAGAGATGAAATTAAATATTAGAAAATGTCAATTATCTATATAAGTTGGTCAAGATTATTTGGGAGATAAAGAGTTATTTGAGATTTCAATCAGATTTATATCATGTTTAGAAGTAAATGGATGAAAATAATCTGATTGAATACTGAATAGTGGATAATAATGCACTGAAGAAGATTTTCATTCAGATAATTCAATTAGACTATTTTTAAATATATCTAAACCTTCTTCCATTTCTTCTTTTGAGATATTTAAATCTGGAAACATTCTAATTACATTTCCCTGAGTTACATTTAAAAGAAGGCCATTATCAAAACATTTGGAATTTAAAGAAGAAGTAATATCCTCATCAGCCATTTCTATGGCAATTAATAGGCCTTTACCTCTAATATCTTTTATTAAATTATGATATTCTTTTTTTAATTCTTTGAGTTCAGCAAAGACAAATTGACCTAAATTTTCAACATTCTCACAGATTTTATTATCTAACATGTATTTGATAACGGCATAGGCCACCGCACAACCCAGAGGATTGCCACAATAGGTTCCTCCATGGTCCCCTACTTCCAGATTATCATGCACATCTTCGCTCATAGCAAATGCTGCAAAAGGGAATCCCCCAGCAATACCTTTGGCCATGGTCAAAATATCGATTTTAACTTCATCTGACGCGAACATAGAACCAGTTCGACAAAAACCGGTCTGAATTTCATCTACAATCAAAAGAACATCATTTTCATGGCATAAATAGGATAATTTTTCTAGATAATCATCATCTGGCACATTTATTCCACCTTCGCCTTGTATAGGCTCCACTATCACTGCTGCCACATCTTGGGTGATTACCTGTCTTACTGCTTCTATATCATTGAATGGAACAAATAGGTGGTGAGGAATCAGGGGATTAAATTTGTCTCGATGCTTATTTTGGCCAGTGGCAGACACGGTACTAATGGTCCTCCCATGAAAGCTCTTTTCGGTAGATATGATGTTTAATTTTCCAGTTGCTTTTCTGGCAAGCTTGATAGCTGCGTCATTAGCTTCTGCGCCACTATTTGCGAAAAATATGCGAGTTAAATTGCCAGGCAGTATCTTTTCTTGCATTAAGGATATAAGTTTGGAGCGTGCAGGTGAATAAGTGGCTCCAGAATTAGGGTTTTGAATAATCTTTCTGCTCTGTTCCACCAGGGCCTGGGTAATCACAGGATTAGCATGCCCGATGCTGGTTACTCCCCAACCAGAAGTGAAATCTATATATCTTTGACCTTTTTCATCGTAAACATATATTCCTTGGCCTTTTTCTATTGATATTTTTGTTTTATTTGCAAAAGAAGCATAGTTAGTATCTTCAATTTGAAATGTGTCTGTAGTTTGGTCCATACTATCGCCAGAGTATTGTAATAAGTAATATTAATAATTAATTAAAAATTTATAATTAATTAAACATTCATTAACAATTTTAATTAATTTAAGTAGTGCACTCAATATATAGTTTCAATCTTACAAAATATTATAATAGCTAAATTAGACGAAAAATCAAAAAGTAATATGACCATAATCAATAATATCTCCAAAAAATAGTATCACCCATAATTCTTATTAAATTCTAATTTAAAAAAGGAGTGATAATATATTCAAAAAATAAACCCTTTTCTCTGGTTTGACATCAGGCTGAGGAGACCATGAATTTCTATGTCTCAGTATTTAAAAATTCGAAGGTCTTAAGTGTCACTCGATATGGAAAAGAAGGGCCAGGGCCGGAAGGAACAGTCATGACGGCCAATTTCATGATTGAAGGGCAGGAATTTGTAGCACTTAATGGGGGCCCGCAATTCCATTTTACTGAGTCCATATCTTTTGTTGTTAACTGTGAAAACCAGAAAGAAATAGATGATTACTGGGAGAAACTTTCGGAAGATGGGGGAAGAACAAGGGCCTGGTTGGGTAAAAGATAAGTATGGTTTGTCCTGGCAAATTGTACCTACGGCTTTAGAAGAACTAATGAATACTGAAGATCCTTCTAGATCTCAAAACGTTATGAAGGCCATGATGAGTATGTATAAGTTGGATATTGAAAAATTGAGACAGGCCTATGATAAATAACCTTTATTATCTACATTTATTATCACTTTAGAAGGATATAAGCGAAAAATACTAATTTTAACGCTTTAAAATTTGATTTAGGATAATTTTCTATTTTATTAATATTATCGCTTCAAATAACCATAACTTTTTATATTTTGTTCTACATCTAAGGCATATTGTACTTGTTTTTAAAATTTAACAACTTTTAGTAGCATTTTTATTAATGGTGATTTTTATGGATAATGATAATTATGATGTAGTGGTGATTGGGGCGGGGATAAGTGGCTTACTAGCAGCTCTAGCTCTTTCAAAGGAAGGTAAATCAGTATTAATTCTTGAAAAGGAGGAAGATATTGGAGGAGTATGTCGTTCATATGATGTGGATGGATATAGAATAGATACGGGGCCTCATGCTATTACTCGTCTAGAGAGAGGGCCTTTAAAAGAGCTTATGGACAGATATTTTGATGTTATCCCACAATTTGTTCCTTTTGGGAAGTATAATGTTAGAATAGGAAATGAAGTAAAACCATTTCCATGGAATATTAATTCTTGGCTCACATTTGGGCTTATTCCTAAAACAGATCGTTTATTGATAATGAAATCATTGTTCAATACTCTTTATCTGCTAAATGCTGGTAAAAATTTGTCTGATATTTCTATACAGGAACTGATTCCAGAAAATATTTCTTCTACCACTAGAAGATTTTTAGATTGGATTTGTTATTTTTTAGTAGGAACCTCAATTGAAAACACTGCTATTTCTCGTTTTATAGATAATAAAACTAACAAAGGAAGCCCAATTAAATATATAGGTAGTTTATATGATCTTTTTGTTACAGAAGGTGCTCAAGATCAGGGCTATCCCAAGGGTGGTCTTCAGTCCATTATTAACTCTATTTTAATATCTTTTCCCAAAAATGTGAAAATTAACACCAGTGAAGAAGTGGTAAAGATTCAGTGTAGTGAGAAAGTTGAAAAGGTTGTTACCAATAAAAATTCTTACAAATGCGGCACGGTTGTTTACTCCGGATTTGCTTCTGATTTACCACGTTTAATTGATGATTTACCTTATGCATATGCTCAGAATTTAAATAAAATTAAAAAAGTTAATTCTCTGACGGTTTGGCTGGGATTAAATAAAAAAATCTTTGAAAATTATGGCTCGGAAATGTGGATTGATTCAGATCCTTATGCATGGATGGTTCCCGTGTCGAATTATGATTCTTCTATGGCCCCTAAAGGAAACCAACTTGTTGGATTTGCATTTACATTGCCTGATCAATATGATGTAGTGGAAATGAGAAAAAAGGCCCTAGATTCCATAATTAAAATTCAACCAGATATTGAAAAGCACATAGAAATGGTACATTATCAGGATTTAATTCCTGAAAAGGCAGCTTGGGATATTAATTCTGGTTTTGGTGATGTGGAAACCCCTATTACTAATTTATATTGTGTAGGAACTGATACTGAAAAAAGAAGTGCGGGTGTTAGTCGTGCGGCTTATTCTGTTCTGAGATTTTTAGAAATAATGCAATTAGATGGAAATATTAATCAATTCCAGATATTCAATGAAAAATCAGAATTAGCAGCTAAATAGTTATTTAACTTATTTTTTTTATTTCTTAATTATTTTTTTTTAAAATTTATAAATATAATAAATTGATAAAGTAGATTTAATTAATGTTTAATGTTTTGTATTTGGGATGATTTGATGAACTTAATACCTAAAGAAAATATGGGGGAATACCTTCTTTCTTCAGAAATAGTTGATTTTGACAATGAACTCCTTAGGCAAAAAGCTTTAGAATTATCAAAAGGTGCAAAAAGTAATATTCAGAAAACTAAAATAATATATGAATTTGTAAGGGATGAAATTAATCACTCATCAGATATTAATAGTAATGATGTTGTTTACAAAGCTTCAGACGTTTTAAATGAGGGGCATGGTCTTTGCTTTGGTAAATCTCATTTAATGGCTGCACTTTTGCGATGTGAAAATATTCCTGCAGGTTTCTGCTATCAAAAATTATCAACTAGCTCTGGAAAAATATTCCATGCTTTAAATGGAGTATATGTTGATGAAAAATGGTTCCGACTGGATGCACGGGGTAATGTTGGTGAAATAAATGCTCAATTTTCATTAAATGAAGAAAAATTAGCTTATTCTCCTAAAAAGGAAATTGGTGATGTTGATTATCCTCAAATTTATTCAAATCCCTGCCCTGAAATAATTAAAATACTTAAAATTAATTCAAAGCTAGATGAGGCCATAAACGAGATAATAAATTTAATATAATCGAATAACTGATTATTTTTATTCTTTAATGAACATATGATAATTATTTGAATTTAAGGTGATATTAATGAAAAATTACGTACATGGTTATTCTAAGCGAGAATCAGAACGTCTGGAGGATCAGGCTGATACCCTCTCGGAAATACTTCATCATGATACTTTTTTCCCTCCAGGAAGCAAAGTTTTAGAGGCAGGATGTGGTGTAGGTGCTCAAACAGTTATAATAGCTAAAAACAGTCCCGATGCAAGTATAACCTCTATTGATATTTCAAAAGAATCATTAAGCACTGCAAAAAATTTAATTGAAAAAGAAGGAATTAAAAATGTCCAGTTTAAACAGGCAAATATAATGGATCTACCCTTTGAAAAAGAAACTTTTGACCATATTTTTGTTTGCTTTGTCTTAGAACACCTTTTAGATCCAGTAATTGCTCTTAAAGAGCTTAAAAAATATTTGAAAACGGGAGGCTCTATCACGGTTATTGAAGGTGACCATGGTTCCTGCTATTTCCATCCAGAAACTGAAGAATCCGTAATGGCCTGGAATTGTTTAATAAAGGCTCAACAGGATTTAGGTGGAGATCCTATGATTGGAAGACGAATTTATCCCCTTTTAGAAGATGCTGGCTTTAAAAATGTGCATGTAACTCCCAGGATTGTATATGTAGACCAAAGCAAGCCTGAACTGGTGGATGGTTTCATAAAAAAGACCATCATAGCTATGGTGGAAGGGGTAAAAGATCAGGCTATTGATTCTGGGCTGTTAAATCATGGTCAATGGGAAAAAGGAATAGATGATCTATATAAATCTGCACAAAAAGATGGAACGTTCTTTTACAACTTCTTTAAAGGGTCTGGTGTCAAATAATTAATTAAGTATGATTTCAACTATTAAAATCAAGTAATTCATGATTATAACTAATCTGGGGAATAAAATGAAAATATCGGTTATTTTGGCTCATCCACATAAGAAAAGTTTCAACTATGCCATATATGAAACTGTTTTAAAAACTCTCAAAAAGAATGGGCATGATGTAATGGCCCATGACTTATATTATGAAAAATTTAACCCATTGCTAGAAGGATTGGAACTGGCTACCGGTGAAACATCTGATTGGAGGATAATTAAACATAGGGAAGAAATTAGAGAAGCTGAAGGAATAATAATTATCCATCCTAACTGGTGGGGCCAGCCACCTGCTATTTTAAAGGGATGGCTTGATCGTGTACTTCGCTCTGGAGTGGCCTATGAATTTGATGACGATGATGATGGTTCTGGAGTTCCTAATGGTCTTTTAAAAGCAAAAGTGGCCATGGTATTTAATACTTCTAATACTCCAGAAGAAAGGGAAAATGAAGTGTTTGGTGATCCACTAGAGCGAATATGGAAAGACTGTGTTTTTGATTTCTGTGGTATAAAAAACTTCTATCGAAAAATGTTCCGTGTCATGGCCAGCAGCCCACTTCAAGAACGAGAAAATTGGTTAAAAGAAGTAAAAATCTTGATTAATAATCATTTTCCTGATGAAAACGAGAAAATTAAAAAATAAATTTAAAATTAAAAGAAGTTTATGAATTAAGAATTTAACAAATATTGAACTGTGGAATTGATTCAATTAATAAAAGAAATAATCAAAATAAAATGATTATTTATTTCCTTCTTCTTTTAAATTCATCTAAAAGTTCATCTAATTCTATCCCTTTGTAAACCAGCAGTAATAATGCATGAAAAATCAAATCAGCCGATTCATAAACTAAATTATCATTATTTTTAGATGCAATGATGACTTCTGCTGCTTCTTCCCCTATTTTTTCCAGTATTTTATCTTCTGCAGCTTTTTTATCATCTTGCATTATTTTTGAGGTGTAGGAATCAATGGGATTATCTCTACGATTTTCTAAAATCTGGTATATTTCTCGTATTATATCTTCATTAGCCATTTTTCTTCCTCTTTTTATCTCTCATACTGCGAGTAATGGCAATTAATGGATGCTGAGCATCATCTATGATTTCTATATCATCAAAAGAAAATATTCCATTTAAATCGGCTGTTTTTTCCATGCCCAGTTTTAGCTCTTGTTGTAAATCAATAACATAAGAATCTATTTCCTGACACCCTAAGGTGCGAGCTGCCACGGTCCGATGGTGGCCATCGACAAGTACAAAACGTTCACCAGTCTTTACTACAATTGTAGGTTCAGCTAGGCCTCTTTTTAGCTCATAGGTTCTTCCTTGGAGCTCATCTGCATATACTTTATCTTGTGTTGGCCTAAGGCGTTGTGTAGGGACTTTCATCCGTTTTACTTCAGTTTTAATCCCATAAAGCTGTTCAAGGGTCTTTTTGAAGTAATTAACTTTCATGGGTGTTGATCTTTCAATGTGAGATCTTACTATGTCGGTATTAGTTATAATTCCTACTAAGGTACCTTTTTTATCAATAACCGGTAATCTAGATATTCCCATTCGGAACATAACTCTTGCAGCGTCATTAATGGACATATCTCGATCAGCTACCACTACATTGGTAGACATTATGTCATGCACTAATTTTTGCCTGTCTTTTAGTAAAAGGTCAAAGGCAGTGACCATTCCAATAACCGCCCCATTTTTTTTCACAGGGAATCCATCGTGACCACTATCTTTCATAAGTTGAATTATATCTTCATTTGGAGTTTCTGGAGGGACTGTAATAACCTCTTTTGTCATATAATCTTTAACTAAAGGTTTATTGCTCATATTATTCCTCCATTATACCTATTTCTACCTTTTTCACATCAAATTTTGATTATTTAGAATGACTAAAGCGAGAAATTATAACCTATAGAAATTATATCTCGCTATAACAATTCTTTTAAAAGCTCTACAGTACGGCTCGGTTCTGCTTTTCCTCGAGTAAAACGCATTACTTGCCCTACTAAGAAGTTTAAAGCGGCAGATTTCCCTTCATGATAATCAGCAACTGCTTCTGGATTTTCATCAATGGCTTTTTGAGCAGCTTGAATTACTTCATCTTCATTTACAATACCAATTAAGCCCATTTCCTCAGCAATTTCTTGGGGAGATTTGGAACTATTGGGCATATTCTCTATAATTCGCTGACCAGCTTTAGTAGTCACTTCTTTCTTTTGAACCATTTTAAGCAGTTCAATTACTTGTGGTGCACTTATCCCACTTTCAGCAAAACTTATTTTATTATAATAAAGAACTCTTTTTAATTCGTCCCGCATCCACAAGGCAGCGAACTGTGAATCAACCTCTTTAACAACTTCTTCAAAGGCATCAGCAAGTTCAAGTTCAGAAGTAAGAACTTTGGCAGGCTCTTCAGCAATATTATACTGTTCCATAAACCTTTTTACTTTGATATGTGGAGGTTCTGGCATTTTTTCCTTAATGCCTTCTATTTGCTCTTCTTCAGCCTGCATCGGTGGTAAATCTGGATCTGGTATGAATCTATAATCCTCTGCTCCCTCTTTAAGTCGCATGGAAACAGTTATCATTTGTGCTTCCAGGAAGGCACGTGTTTCTTGAGTAATTTCCACGCCTCGTTTTAGAAGATTTTTCTGGCGAACCATTTCAAATTTAATTGCTTTGTAGGCTCCCTTAATAGAGTTTATATTCTTTATTTCTACTCTTTTACCGCCTTCTAGGGAAATATTTACATCGGCCCGCATGGTACCTTCTCCACGAGCATTACCACTGTATTCTAGCACTCTGATAAGTTCCCTTAAGAAAGCTCGAGCTTCTTCTGGTGATTTCATATCTGGTTCAGTTACAATTTCAATTAATGGTATTCCTGAACGATTAAAATCAACAATTCCTAAATCTGGTTTGTACTGGCCTGGATCTTCTTCCATATGTACTTCTCTTATCCGAACTCCATTTAAATCGCCTTCGTATCCAATAGGAACTGAAGTACGTTGATATCCCGATGGAAGATCCGGGTAATTATAATGTTTTCGCATGAAGTAAGTAACATCATCTGCAATTTTACAATCCAGCATCATGGCAATTTTAAGAGCACCTTCCAGTGCATTTTCGTTGGTGGGGAATGGTTTAGCACCGGGTTGGTTTAAACAAACGTGACAAATATTGGTATTTGCTGGTGCATCCTGATAGTTGGTGTGACAATCACAGAAAAGTTTAGAATCAGTTTCCAGTTGAACGTGAATTTCAAGCCCGCATTTCATTTTAATAGTAATCCCTCCTTTAAATCTGCTTGTTGCAGATTATAACGTTGAATTCAACGTTGAAAGGTATTTAAGCATTATTTTAATTAGATTTTAAGTAAGTATTTTTAATTAAGAAATTTGAGTTATAGGTGATTTAATTTAGATAATCATTAATTTTAAATTATATCTATGGATTATTATAATTTAATTCATTTTAAATTCCGTTTTTTGTAATATATCTGAACATTCAAGTATTCTAATCAAGTATTCTAAATATAACTAATATTCATTTTAATATATTATTCCTTTAAAGATTTGTTATTTAAACACTTATCAATGTATCTTTTTATATAAGGTTCCAACTCACCTGCGGGAGGCCCATTTAAAAGATGATCAAAATCAGTAAATGTTCCTTTCAGATTTCTACCGGCCCAGTGAACTTCTTCTTCTACCCTTTTCCCGTAACGGGTTCCAAACATTTTAAAAAGAGGAAATTTTGTTAATCCATTGGCTCCAGAAAGAATCAAAGGCCCCATATTGGCCAGGTTATCTACCCAGGTTCCACAGACTATTTCCAGTTTAGGGAATGTTATTCTAGTGGCTGCCACTACTCCCGCGTAATATAATGACGCTGGTTGGGATTTATTTTCAAAAGGGGTCCCTTCATGAGGGTTTAATGAGTAAAATGTCACTCGATCAATTTTAAGATCATTAATAAGATTAAAAAGATATTTTAAATCTGAAGGTGTCTCACCCAGGCCTAAAATAATGGTTATAGCTTTTTTAAACCCTAAATCACCGGCCAAATTTAGCATCTCACTAATATCTTCTATGCTTTTGCTGGGACAGACTTCTTTTTGCTTTTGGGGATTGGCCATCTCCACAGCACCAGTAATTCCCGCGATTTCTTCCCCATAATCTTCAAGATCTGGAGTAATCCCTATATTCAACCAAACTGGTTTTTTGGTTATGCCATAAATCTGCTGAGAAATGGATTTAATTTCTGAAGTACTAAATGAACCATATCCTCCGGATAGAAATTCTATATTCCAGTCCATGCGCCGGCAAAGTTCTGCTTCAGCTAATATAGCATTAACTTTTCTTCTGGCAGTTTTAGGATCTTTAATATTTTGTTTTTGTGTGCTCATGTAGCAGAAGGCACAGTCTCCTTTATCACACCACCAGGAAAGAAAAATAGCTCTTTCTAAGGTTATATCTAAACCATGTTCTTGAACTGTTATTTTGTTGGCCTTTTCCATTAGTTCGAGAGTTTTAAACTCTTCTAATTTCTTTATAACTTGCATGCTGCACCTTAAATTCAAAATATTTCATTAATAAAGATTAACTTATTGTACTTAATTATTTATTTTAATAATTCTCTAATTATTTTAATAGATTATTAAAAATCATGTTAATAGCCTATTTTTAAATAGTCATAAAGTATTTTTTAGAATTCATATAGATAAAATAATAGATAAAATAATAGAATATAATTAAATAGATTGAATAAGTATTTACATTATACTCATCATTTAAAAACATATTAATATAACAATTAAATTATATTTTCAAATTAATTAATTATCAAAATAATGAAATTGATAATAAGGATGGAATTATGGCATATTGCTCTAATTGTGGCGAAAAAAATAAAAATGGCAATAAATTTTGTTCAAACTGTGGCGAAACTTTAAATTCGGCCCGTTCAGAACCATCAAAGCCCATTAAATCTCGCTTGAAATCTCAAGAGTCTTACTCAAAAAGTCAACCATATACTGAAAGACCTTCTAAAATGGAAAATCGTTATGAGCCTCCAAAAGTTACGTTTGAATGGAATGTTGTAATTGTAGGTGCCTTAATTTTGATAATTGTGGCCGGGATTTTAGGCAGGTTTTTACCTAGTTTATCCATTGTTATCGCGGCAGCTATTGCAATTATTTATGCATTATCTGCTACTCGCAAAATGGCCACTATTATCGTGATCATACCATTAATAATGGTCATGGCTGCTTCAATTTTTGCACTTTTTAGCTTGTAATGTGTATTTTTGAATTCAGTTTCAGCTAAAAACCATTTATTTTATCATTTTTAGCCATATTATTATGAATTAAGTAAAATTTAATGAAATTTAGCTGATGAAACAAGGATTTATTCGTAAAAATTATCCTACACCCAAAACGTTTATATACAATGACTATCAACCTAATTATACTCCCATAAAGGGCTATGTTTTAGAAGGCTGTAAACATAGGGCTTTGGTTTGTAAGCTTGATTTACAGGCTTTACTTGGCAAGTGCCGCCGTAGCTCAGTAGGTAGAGCGTTCGGCTGTTAACCGATTGGTCACAGGTTCGAGCCCTGTCGGCGGCGTCCTTGGGCCCATAGCTTAGCCAGGTAGAGCGCCCGGCTCATAACCGGGCGGCCATGGGTTCGAATCCCATTGGGCCCACTTTAAGTATGCCTTTATATATGAAAACAAACCTAACATATATTTACATAATATATTATATTAAATGACATAGTCACATGCTCCGGTGGTGTAGTCCGGCCAATCATTTCGGCCTTTCGAGCCGAAGACTCGGGTTCGAATCCCGGCCGGAGCATTTTTCATAATTTTGAAGTTTTTTCATTTCAGATAAGTTTTATCTCATGATTTTACATTATGAGATATATTTCTGAAAGATTGCACTTTTTGGGTGATATTTTAATGGATTAATGGCATCTTTGATGTTTGCCTTTCCTTAGCGGGGGTGCCCGAGCTGGCCAAAGGGGACAGGCTTAGGACCTGTTGGCGTAGGCCTACCAGGGTTCGAATCCCTGCCCCCGCATTGAATCCTAATCAGGATTTAAGAATTAATTCACTTTTATTAAATGTGCCGGGGTGGGGTAGGTGGTTATCCTACGGGACTGTGGATCCCGCGACTCGGGTTCGAATCTCGGCCCCGGCCCCATGATTACTCTTTTTATTATATAATTAATCTTATTTTTGTTTTAAAGGATAAAATTTTAATTTTAAATTATTTTAATAATCTTTTAATAAAGTAAATACACAATAACTATATCAATTTACAAAATAAAATATAATTAAATTGAATAAGCTTAATTTTAAGGATAGATTCCTATGATAAAAATGGAACGAACTTATGGATGCTTTAGTGCTAATGTTTTAGCTGAGGGCAAGCAAATAGGGACCATGGAAGGGATTTATCTTACTCAATGGTTTGTAAAAAATAAATACCGCTTCACAGGTTCATTTAATCGTTATTTAACTAATGAACCTAAATATTATCAACCGGGGGTAACAGTGGATGTTGTTCTCCCAGAGAAACAAATAATTGTAAAAAATGTGTTTATTGAGTGGATAAGAGAATCATCTGGAAGTGGAACATTCAATGCAGAAAGAATTGAAAGTTACATTTAGTATTTCATAATTTCGAGAATTAATTTCTAATTATTTTTTCATGCTGGCTGAGTTTTATGGTAAAAAAAGGATCGAGAGAAGAAAGAGATTTAGTTAGAATTCTTTGGGAAGAGAAATTTGCAGCTATGCGAGCACCTGCTTCTGGAGGTGCAACAAAAAAACCTTTACCTGATGTTTTAGCTGGAAATGGTGAGAAATATCTGGCCATTGAGGTGAAAACAACCACTAAAGACAGAATTTATATAGATTCTCCAAAAATTGAAGGCCTTTGCGAGTTTTCTAGCATTTTTGGAGCAATACCGTATATTGGAATCAAATTTAAGTATAAAAAATGGCGGTTTTTATCTCCTGATGATTTATTCCAAACTAAAAATGGAAATTATCGTTTGGATTTGGATTTGGCATTAGAAAAAGGTCTGGAGCTTAATGAACTTTTAGGCCAGGATAAACAAGTTAAATTCTAATTTAAATTCTAATTTAAATTTTATTATTTTAAATTTTAATAATTCACAGATATTTATTTAAATTTTATAATCTAAAATCACTTCCAAATACCATCAAGCAAATGGCCTAATGGCCACACTAATATGCATGCTGGTATCATATCTTATCTTTTTAAAGGCCTAAACTGAAAGCATTATAATGCCAATACAAAAAATCATCTTTATAAATTAAATTAGTGTATCCTCCTCCACAACCATATTGCTATTTTTTCAAATTTGCTAAATAAGCTGGGTTTTTGGAGCGATATATTAATTTTTTATTAAATTAGACATGAAATTTATAAATATTTTACTATCATCACCCGCAAGGTTTAAATATTAAATTCATCTACTAATTAGTTACTATGCCAAGGTAGCTTAGAGGCGAAGCGGTGGACTGCAGATCCATTACACGGGAGTTCAAATCTCTCCCTTGGCTTGTATTATTGTCCTGAGAATCATCTGATTTTTAGGAAACCTATTATTAGGGGTCATAGTGTAATCAGGCTATCATCTGGGACTCCAGTTGTCTTTGAAGAAAAGCGCGCTCTGAAGGTATTCAAGTACCCAATGATGATCAATTGGAGTACTGAGACATGAGAAATCCTAGGATCTGGGTTCAAATCCCGGTGACCCCATTTTATGCTCTTTTTAAATAGATTTATATCATTTTAATTTATAATATCTTAAATGAATAATATCCATATTCCTAGGATATTATTTTGTAACTCAATTTCGGATTTATTAGATTTACTATTAGATTTACTATATTCTTTAAGATTTTCTAGAAATTTTATAAGTTTTGATGGTGGGAATATGGAAAAAATAAATGATGTGGCTTTTATTGAAGGTAAGGGATATGATTCAAATATTTATGTGGCTGGAAATATTATTATTGACACTGGAACCGGTGAAAACAAGAAATATGTTTTTTCTGAGATTTTAAAGGCAGGAATCAATCCAGAAGATATTTCAACTATTGTAAATACGCATTGTCACTTTGACCATGTAGGGGGAAATTCTCTCTTCTCAGGGGATATTATGATCCATGAAGAAGATGCAGAAGCATTGGAATCAGGGGATAGTATGGCTACAGCAGCGTACATGTTTGGAAAATCGACAGAACCTACAAAAATAGCCAAAAAACTGCAAGAAGGAGATAAAATAGCTGACTTTGAAGTAATTCATACTCCTGGTCATACCCGAGGAGGAATATGCCTATTCGATGGTGAAATTTTAATATCCGGAGACACAGTTTTTGCCAATGGTGGAATTGGGAGAATGGATATTGGTGGAAGCTATGAGGATATGATAAATTCTTTGGAAAAGCTTCAAAAACTAAGTGCTGAATATTTACTTCCGGGCCATGGTCCTTGGACTGATAAAGCCCAACAACACATAAATATGTCCTATCAAATGGCTAAGCGTTTTTAAATATAACGATTCTAATTTAAAAAATTAATAATAAAATTGTTTATTTTTTAATTAAATTTAATCTTATTTTTTAATTTATAATTTTTTAAAAATAAATAAATTCTATTAAATAATCTTAATCAACTATATGATTCTTTTTGAAATTAAAATTTTCACAATAAAACTAGTTATTATAAACTAATTATCAACATAAATGGTTAAGTTGTTAGGAGTATAATAACTACCTAAAAAGTCTAAATAGCTTATTTTCCACTGGTTATTCTCAAATTTAGCATCTATACAAGTGTAATATGAATACCATATGAATCGTTGGGCATCGGTGGTCTGGTTGGTTTTTTCAATAGCGGCTATGCCGGATTCATAAGTTCCATTTTCAATTACAAGGCCACTATAATTTCCCTGGAATGTTTTTTTCCCATTAAGTCCATTATAAGTGTAAAGCTGATATTTTTGGTTTTTAGGATTTATAAGAACCCCTTGCCATACAAACATGTTTGAAGTGGGATAAGTGGCCGTTTGAGTAAAATTTCCCTCTAAATTTTCTTCCAGAGCATGAGTAGCATTTATTTTTTCATAGCATCTTATGCCTCCAAAGGAAACCAGCATAATTACAAACAGGACCATGGCTATTTTTTTGTACTTCCAATTGATTTTAAGGTATAAAACAATCAAAACTGCCAGAGCAGCTATGGTGGTCAAGGCATCAGTGTAAAAATAGAGATGGGCACTGAACCTTTCCATGGAGAATGGATAAAGGAGGGGAATGCCACCAGTAGTCAAGAAATCCAAAAATAGGTGGATCAATACTCCAAAATAAGCTAATAAAACTGTTTTCCAGCTGAATATAATATTAAAATCTCTTTTAATTAGATTTCTGACAAATTCCTGGACTGGTTGCCTGGTTACAATGTAGAGAAATATCACGGCAGTTATAAATCCAAAAATAAATGAATGTGTAATGCCTCTATGGGTCAAAATAAAGAATTCTGGGAGTAGAAATCCTATAAAAACTAAAATAAAATCAAAATCTACTGATATGCCTCCCAATCCTCCTTCAGTAGGCCATTTACATCCTATAAAGAATAGAATAATGAAAGGAATTAGAAAATGTGTGAAAAGATCCATGTGTGGCTCCAGAATTATAATTATAATTTATAATATTGGATTTAAGTTAAGTCTTTGTTTAAAATTATTGTTGAAGTCTTATTTTTTTATTTTTTTAATTTTTATAAAATTATTTTATTTATTAGTTACTGAAAAAAGTTAGAAATTAAAAAATTAGAGATATGACTTGAATTCCAAATAATAAATGGATGAGCTGATTTAAAATGCCCCTCCACCTCCACCACCAAATCCTCCGCCTATGTCTCCAATAGTTCCCACAATATCACCAACATCACCATTGGCTGAGCTAGGATTCATCCCCATGTCCAATGACGAGGCTAAGAGATAATAACCTCCATAATAATGGAACATGAACATGTCACTACTTTCTAATTGGTCTGTAGGAAGTGATAATTCCATAGCTTTACGAACTGCTTCGGCAGAGCCTAATGCAGTAGCATATACTAAGTATTTATTCCATATTTTGATTGATTCTGGAGGATATTCCTTAATTAAACTGAAATCAGTTATATATTTCTTGAAGTTCTGCCATTTGGCATCATATTCTTCTCCATAGGTTGTCCATTGTCCTCCAATCTTTTGAGGTAGAATTAGAGAAACTCCTGACACAACTCCTAATGCTATGGAACATAACATGGCACTTCCAGCGACTGGTAAATCAAAAAGACTTACAAAAAAGACTATTATAGCCACAATTATCCCAACAGTTCCAAAAATCTTTATTAAAGAATCTCCTTTCTTTAAGAAAACTTCTTGAAGTTTTTCATCATTTAAAAACTGGGTCTTAATAGCTCCTTTCCAATTTAAATAAGTTCCACTAAAAATTCTGGCTTCTTCTGGATTGGATAAGCTACTGGAAATTTCATCTAATGATATGGTTCCATTCTCTTCAAAACTCTTTAAGAAATTGTAAACATGTGATTCAAAATCATTGAGTTTCTCAGGATCTTTAGATGGATTTAAATTAAAGAATATGGATTTGGATACTTCTAATCCATAACCTTCTTTTTCAGAATCTTTGCTGCTTATAGTAAAATATTTCCTATCAATTAAATCCATTATGGTGGCCTTAAATCCGTCCATATCTGGTTCTCCAATCTTTTTTGAAAATCCAGGTCCACATATGGCATTCACAATTGCTGGAGGGTCATTGGATGGTATGTCTCTTTCGTATTCGGCTTGATAATTAATTTTAGGTTCTCTACCATATTTCCAGTATACAATACATGGAATAAAACATGCTAAAATCAATATAACTGATAAAAATGAGTAAAGCAAGTGTTTAAAATTCAATTGATTCTGGTAATTGGCCTGCATTTGTTCTATGCTTGCTGCCGCATTTTGATTTATTATAATCCCATTGGTGGGATTGGTCAGGAATTGACTTTTAGGAATGAGCATTCTTAATTCAAAATAATTTCCAGTGGGGATGTTGGTACTGGTTACTTGTAGGTCATTGCCTTTCCAAAATGAATTTTCAGCATAATATGGGGGATTTAACCAATATTTAACTCCACTACTTGAGTTAAGGTGTATATTGGCCACCATTTTTTCAATATCAACGCTCCATCCAGAACCAACTAATTTGTACTGCAATTCCGCAATATCATTGTAGAATTTTATAACATGTGTAAAATCGTACTCATAAGTCACATCAACACTTTTATCAGTAATAGGTGTGGTTTTTGCAGCATCAGAATAAAGATTAACTTTTATATGCTCATTTTTGCCTTGATTAGTTACAGTATAGGTGGAATATGCTCCGCTACTGGTAACTTTGAGATTTTCAACTTGCTGGCCATTTAAAGGAATGTCTCGATATACTCCGTGAAATGTTCCTTGAAAAGAGTAATGAACCGTCTCTTTAACATGAATACTTCCATCATCCAGCACAAAAAGATCTACATTCATTAATGGAATGGAATAGCTGTTATCTGCAAAGGCCGGTGAAGCATAAATCGAAACAGCGACCAAAAAAATAAAAATAAATGAAATAAAATGTTTTTTATCCATTAAATCACCTAAATTAAACCATCTAAAATTCGACTTTAGGTACGGATCTAGCGGATTCTTCTGTTTCAAAGAATTCAGCTTCAGTAAAATTGAATTGATTAGCAATGATATTACTAGGGAACATCTGAATTTTGTTATTGTACATCATCACTGTATCATTGTAGAATTGCCGGGAATAAGCAATCTTATCTTCAGTTTCAGATAATTGGGCCTGTAATTCCTGGAAATTTTCACTGGCCTTTAAATCAGGATAATTTTCAGCTACTGCAAAGAGAGTTTTTAAAGCTCCAGTTAACTGATTATTGGCCTCTTGATTTTCCTGTACAGTTTGAGCATTTATGACATTTGAACGGGCCTTAGTTACCTCTTCAAATACTCCTTTCTCGTGTTTAGCATATCCTTTGACAGTTTCCACTAAATTTGGTATTAAATCCGTTCTTCTTTTAAGTTGAACATCTATCTGAGACCATGCATTTTTCACCCGGTTACGTAGATTAATCAGGCTGTTGTACATGGACACAATCCAAATTATTAGGACGATTATAACTATTAGAATAATAATGGTTATTAGCAAACTCATTTTTTACACCCAATATTCATAGTGCATTTTTTATTATTTAAATTTTATTAAATAATTAGTTAAAAGGAATATTGGGTTGAAAATAAGCTTTTAAAATATTTTTTAACTGTTATAATTTGTAAAAACAAATAATTTAATTTTTAATTAATCTATTAGTGATATATGCCGAAAAGAAGCCCATAAATTTTATTAGATTATATAAAATTAAAATAACTTTATTATCCAAAAATAACTTTATTATCCAAAAATAACTTTATTATCCAAAAATAACTTTATTATTGTATTAATATAGAAAAAGAATTAAATTAGTATTAAAAATATTTATTATAAATTTTTATTATATAATTAATGAATTATTTAGTAAAAATATTAGTAACTTCTTTAACGGCCCCTATTTTTACCAGAACAGAAACTTTGCTGCCTTCATTTAAAACCATGTCTGATCGTGGAATTTCAATATGGCCGTTATTATAAATAGAAACAATAATGTAATTTTCTGTGGGAGAAATGTCCCCTACACGTTTTCCGATTATTTTCTTATTTCTAATAGTCATATCCAGTATTTCAGCATCACCACTACCTAAAACGATTAAATCTGCTACTTTGGGCCGTGTTATGAGTTTTTCTAAATAACCAGCTGCAGTTCTCTCTGGGCTTATGACATGATCAATACCTACTTTACGGAAGGCCTCTTCATGGTCCGGGTTACTTACTCGGGCAATAATCTTGGGGATATTGTATTCCCTTACCAAAATGCATGAGAGCAAATTAGCTTCGTCATTACCAGTTGCTGCCACAAAAACATTGGCATTGTTAATATTTGACTCTTCCAGTGTTTTGATGTCGGTTCCATTACCACAAATCACCAGAGCATCTAATTCTACCGCAGCATTACCACACAATGATTCATCATTTTCAATGAGGGTGACATCGTGACCATCAGAAATTAAAAGGTTTGCTAGAGTTAGTCCTACTCTACCTCCCCCCATTATAACTACATACATATCGTACACCTTGCTTTAAATAATTAAGCACTTAACACAGGATAAATTGAAAAATATAATCTTTATTAATGTTTTTTAAAATATAAATTCTAAACATCACTAATTTCAGTGAGTGATTTTCTTTGCCTATTCTTATTAATAAGCTTTTTCTAAATTAATATTCTAAAATTTTTCACTAATATTTAATGCAACTAGCTACGTTTTAATAATTCTAATCCGCCTCTTATTAATATTAGAACGGGTATAATTTCCAGTCTTCCCAGCCACATATTAAAAATCATCACTATTTCGGCGAATTCAGGCATATTGGGTGAGATAATTCCCATACTTAACCCAACATTTCCCTGGGCCGAGGCAACTTCAAAAAGAGAGTTTAAAGGATCGTAGCCATATGAAGCCAGAACTAACCATCCAAATAGAAGAAAAACAATATATATTGAGGTGTAAGAACTGGCTTCTCTAATTTCTACATCACTCACAGTTTTGCCTGAAATTTTACGGGGTATTACCGAACCTTCAGGGGTTAAAATTTTCATTAATTCCCAGTAAACTCCTTTAATGATGGTAACTACTCGTATTAGTTTTATAGCTCCAGTAGTAGAACCTGCGGCCATTCCCATCATCATACAAGTTAGGATTAATATTTTAACATAAGCTGACCAGCTTAACATCTGTGAAGAAGTTTGAACATTTGATCCAGTGCAACTGAGTGCAGATACAACATTAAAAATAGAATCAAGCGGTAAAATTTTACCACTCATAAAAATAAGTATTGAAAATAATGCTAAAATGACTATCATAGCTTGAAACTGAATATCTTTTATAGCAAACTTTACATTTCCTTTTAAAACTCGATAATGCACCAGGAAACTGGTACCCCCCACGATCATTAAAAATATGGTGATTATAGTGATTAAATCGCTTCCATAGGACCCAATATTTCCATTTTTAATGGACATTCCTCCGGTGGAGAGATTGGTCATGGTGTTGTTAATAGCATCAAAAAGAGACATTCCAGCAAGCCCATAGAGCACAATTCCTAAAATGGTATAAAATAAATAGATCCACCAGATGGTCTTCACCGTATTGGGTATGCTGGGTTTTATCCGTTCTTCCCTAGCTTCAGACTTATATAATCGAGATGCAGCAGTGCCTGGTCGAATTAGAACTCCTATAACCACAATAACTACTCCAACCCCTCCAATCCACTGTTCAAGGCTCCTTAAAAATAAAATGGATTTGGGAAGTATTTCCACATCTAAAAATATGCTGAGACCACTACCTGTCCAGGCAGACATATTTTCAAAATAAGCATCCACAAATCCCATTTTAAGAGATATGATCATCACCAAACTACCAATCAAGGCTGCCCATAGCCAGGCCAAGGCTGCGATTATCATTCCGTGCTTAAGCCTTATAGATCCTCCAGAGGGAACAATTTTCTTTATTAGAGTTCCTATGATTAGTGAAATAGCAGAAGGTATTATAAAACTAATGTAATTATTTTCTCCATAAATCAGAGAAACTATAATCGGCAGGAGAACCACTATACCAATTCCCTGCATTATGCCGCCCAAATACTCCGCGACTACAAAAAAATCCCGCTTTCCAAAATACTTCATATTATCTTATTAGAGATTTCCTTGATAACATATAAATCTTATCTAAAACTAGGCAAAATCAATTTTATAAATTTGATTAATTTATTTATTTTAATGTTTATAACCTATTAAATCTTGAGATGATTAAAATAAATTCAATATAAAATAAAATAGATAATTAAAAGTCTTTTTATAATTTAATTAGACTTTTAATCACTTAAATACTAAATAAAAATTTAAATCTTATTTATACTTAGATTTCTACTTAGATTTTTTTTCTTCTTCCATAACACTCAATTCAGACCCTAAGAAGTCTTTTATGTCTCTTATACTGTTGAGTAATTGCGCAGGGAACACAATGGTTGAATTTTTCTCAGCCGCGATATTACTGAGTACTTGCATGATCCGCAGCTGCAGTGCTACTGGGTGCTCGGTAATGATATCTGCAGCATCTCCCAGTTTTCCAGCGGCGAGATATTCTCCTTCTGCAGAGATAATTTTGGCCCTTTTCTCTCTTTCAGCTTCAGCTTGTAGAGCAATGGCTCTTTGCATGCTTTCTGGTAATTTAATATCTTTTATTTCTACAGTGGTGACCTTAATTCCCCATGGCTCGCTGTGTTCATCTATAATTTCCTGAATTTTTTGGTTGACATGAGGGGTGTCTGATAAAACTTGGTCTAAGGTGAATTGCCCTACCACACTTCTAACAGTAGTCTGAGAAATCTGATTTACTGCTCGGTTGTAGTTTTCAATCTCTACCACAGCTTTATATGCATCCACCACTTTAAAGTAAGCCACTGCAGCCACATCAATGGTTACATTATCCTGGGTAATGATTTTCTGAGCTGGAATTGGCATAGTAACTATTCTAAGTGACGGCTTTACCATACGATCCACCAGCGGAATAATTATTCGAAGGCCTGGTTCTCTAACACCTATTACTTTACCCAGTCTAAAAACGACTCCTCGTTCGTACTGGTTCACAACCTTTACAGAAAGGCCGATAATAATCAGTATGACTGCCAATATAATAATTATAGTAAGCAAATCCATTTTATACCCTCCAAATGTTCTCTAATTTATATTAGATTTTCAACCAGTATTCTATTTTTTAAATTTCTATTTTTATAATATGTCTTTTAAAACTAATAAAATTTAGTAAAAATGGGGAAATTAAAATTTTTAATTAACTATAAAAATCGAAATATCAATTTTTAAATCATTTTCATATAGTATTTAAGAGATTTAGATTAATTATTGCTGAGACTCAAATTAGTTCTATAATTTTATATAGTAGTTCAGTTTAACTAGTCTATTTAACTAGATACTAATTCAATTTTATATTTTTTATTATCTAAAAATTTGCATGGTCTGATTTCTATAAAACAAAAATTTGGTATAATATAAATTAATTTAGAGCTATTAAATTTAAAATTATATTATTAATAATCAACTTATTAACCTATTAACTCATTAATGACTGGTTATAATGAAACACAAAGGACTAATTTTAATACTGGTTGGCATAGGGATTATAGCAGCCATGATAATATTCATAGGCCCGGAAAAAATCTTAAATGCATTAGAAAAGGCAAATCCGATTTTTATAATCTTGGCGGTACTTGTTCAATTCCTTGTTTATGGTTTGTGGACATTGAGATGGTCAATAACCACTAGCTCCGTCAAAATAAATGTTAAGAAAAGACATCTTTTACCTATGCTTATGGTGGGACTTGCATTAAACAATATCACTCCCAGTGCCAGAGGAGGAGGAGAACCAGTCAGGGCTTATATTTTAAGCAAATATTCTATGTGTTCTATGGAATCATCATTTGCAACAGTAATTGCAGATAGGGGCTTGGATATGTTCCCTTTCCTAGTTTTAGCAGTGATAACTATTTTTGCTGTTATGATGAGTTTTAGTCTGCCGCTCTGGGTTCTTTTAAGCTTAATTATCGCAGTAATACTACTTATTGTCATTTTTGTCCTGATTTTTTATACATCTTTAAACAAAAAAGCAGGTGAAAAATTCACTCGTTGGGTTTTAAAATTTATAAGAAGGTTTTACCGGAAAAACCCGGAAAAACTTGAAAAAAAAGCTTTAAGTGCCATAAATGAATTTCAGTGCACTATGAAAATAATGCTGAAAGATAGGAAAGTAATGTTATATGGTATTCCACTTTCATTTTTGATCTGGTTTTTTGAAATAATGAGGGTTTATCTGGTATTTTCAGCTTTTGGAATAGATATATCATTAATTTTAGTGGCAGAAGTTTTTATAATTGCTAGTTTAATTGGAATGATTCCATTACTTCCTGGAGGCCTAGGGGCGGTTGATGGGATTATGATATTACTTTATTCTGCTGCAGGTGTCCCTCCTTCGATTAGTGCCGCGGCCACCGTTCTGGAACGATTAATATCGTTTTGGATGACTTCTATTATCGGAATTGCTTGCTTGCCTTATTTTGGATCTGCTGTTATCAAAAAAATATCAAAGAAAATATAGTATGCTAGATAATTGTATAGTAAAAATTAACTATAATTATATTATACCTAAATTAATTAAATAATAAAATCCATAATTTATAATATAAATGGAATTGTGATTCCTAATATAATCATAATACAATCATAGATTATTTTAATTATTGATGTTCATTAATTAATAGGAATTAATAGGAATTAATAGGAATTAATAGGAATTAAGCAAATTTTAAATTTTAAAGTGGAGATTTTAATGCAGGAAGAGTATTCTCATATGGGGGGAGGAGCTACTGAAGATAGTGACCACTTTGAATCAGAAAAATCATTATTAAATGAATATGAGATATTAAGTGAGGATATTAGGAATTCAAATGAATTTTTAAATTTATTATTAGATCAAAATCCAGATCCTTGGTATTTATATGATTTGAAGGGATTTTTAATTGACTGTAACCAATCTTTTGAAGACTTGGTAGGTTACACTCGAATGGATTTAGTTGGTAAATGTTTTTTGCATCTAAAACTCTTACCTCTTATTCAAAGAGCCAGAGCGAAGATTATTCTCGATAAAAATGCGGTAGGTATGATCAGTGGCCCCGATGAGTTTGAATTCATAACTAAAAGTGGGGATTTGATTAATGTTGAACTTAAAAATTCTTTGATCGATATAAAAGATCGAAAATTAGTTCTAGTAACTGTAAGAGATGTTGAAAATCATTTAAAAAAAGAAAAAGAGCTGGAAAGTCGCACCGAAGCTCGAGAAAAAATGATTGAGGAGCTTTACAGGCAAATTGAAAAAAATTTGCAGATTGTAACTAGTCTCATGAATCTCCAAAAAGCTCACATGAGGGATGATAAGGATGCTGAACTTCTTCAAGATACTCACAACCGTGTTAAATCTATTAGAAAAGCATATGAAAAGCTTATTCAATCTCCAGAACTCAGTCGTATTAATTTTGCAGAATATTCTAAAAGTATTCTTTCTGGCCTTTTAAGTACCTATGCTCCAGAACCAGGTAATATAAGTTTAAATGTTGAATTAGAAGATACTTTTATGGATATGGGAACATCTATTCCATTGGGAATGATATTAACTGAATTGGTTTCTAATAGCTTTAGACACGCGTTTAAGCCGAATATCATGGGAGAAATAAGAATTATTTTTAAAAATTATCCAGATTACTATGTTTTAAGGGTCCAAGATAATGGAGATGGATTTCCAGATGATGTAAATTTTGATAGAACACATTCACTGGGCTTGCAACTGGTTAAAAGCTTAGTAAATCAGATTGATGGTAATATGAAAAGAAAACTTTCGGGAGGGAGTTGTTTTTCAATAGAAGTCCCTAAATTGGGAAGCCTAGATTTGAATCAGGTTTATGAGTGATTTCTTTATTCTATTTTTCTTTTAATTAATTTATTTCAACAGTTTTATTAATAGTAATAAGTTATTAAATGGCCAGCATTAATTATTTTTTAATATTATTTTAATTAATTAATTCAAAGCTCTCTAATTTTCTATACTAATAATAAGATTATTTCTTAAAATCAAATAGAAAAATATATAATAATTCTTTAACTACATCAAACTCGGTGATAATCATGGAAATAAATGGTGTGGAAATAGAAGACACTTTTGCAGAAGCATTTGGAATACAAGTCTCACGATTGCTGGTAACCGCCGCAACAAAAAAACTGGCTAAAATAGCCGCTACTGAAGCTACTGGATACGGAACATCCGTTATTGGATGTCCAGCGGAAGCTGGTATTGATTGTTATGTGCCTCCATCAGAAACCCCTGATGGACGACCAGGTTACATAATCATGATTTGTAACATGAACAAGGGAAAACTTGATCATGAATTATTAGAGCGTGTAGGAATGTGTATTCTAACCGCAGCTACCACAGCTGTGTTTGATGCTCTTGATGATGAGGATGAAAAACTAAAAACCGGCCAAAAACTGAAATTCTTCGGTGATGGTTATGAGAAAAAATTGGAACTTGATGGAAGAACTATATTCTCTATCCCACTCATGTCTGGTGACTTCTTAATTGAAGGAGAATTAGGAATTAAATCTGGTGTAGCTGGAGGAAACCTTATAATACTTGCGGATAGTCAAGCAGCAGGTTTACTCGCTGCAGAAGTTGCAGTAGATGCTATTGAAAATGTTCCTGGTACCATTACTCCATTCCCTGGAGGAATTGTAGCTTCTGGTTCTAAAGTTGGATCCAACAAATACAAATTCTTAGGTGCTTCTACCAACGAAAAAATGTGCGTAACTCTAAAAGATGAAGTAGAAGATACTCAAATCCCTGCTGATGTTAATGGTGTTTACGAAATTGTTATTGATGGTGTAGATGAGGAATCTGTGAAAGCAGCAACTAAAGCAGCTGTTGAAGCCGCAGTTAAAGTTTCTGGTGTTTTAAAAATCAGTGCTGTAAACTTTGGTGGAGACTTGGGTGCTTATAAAATAGCTTTGCATGATTTATTCTAAATGGGAGTTAATAACTCCATTTTTTAAATCATTTTTTTTGAATAATATGTTTAGGATTTTATTTTTCAAATTTTTTATTAATTATTTTATTTATTTTTAATTAAAAAAATTAATTACAATAAAAAAAAATTGAAAAATAAAAATAGATTATTTAAGCTTATTTAAAAAAAAATTTAATATTAATAAAAATTTAATATTAATTATATTATTTATTTTTATTCAATACAGAACTGTCTTACATTTTCTTTTTCCACAATTTCCCAAATTTCATCTTCAGACAGATTAATTCCTAATAAAATGCCTTTTTTATTAAGTTTCTTTTCTATTTTCTTTATAATTTTTTCTTCAGGAGCAGCTACGGTGTGGCTATGAATGCGACGAGATATTTCATACAGTGCTGTTAGTGATCGACGGGCATCTGGTTTTTTGAGCTCTTCTTCACAATTTTCAAGATCTTTTTGATTTTTAAGATTTAAATTACGACTTACAACCTGCTTAACTCCAGGTAAGTAATGTTTCGCATCTAATATGCGGCCACCGGCACCAATAATTATTTCTTTATCGTCCAGGTCTCCTACGTCATGCTTAACCAGAATTTGAACTACTCTGCCTGTTTTTTGAATCAGATCTTTAATTTCTTTTGGAGTCATGTTAACTCCTAACAAGAATCCTTTTTTACTTAATTCCTTTTCCACTCGCTTTAAACTTTTGGTGTCAGGTCCAGAAATTTTATGGGTGTGAATTCCTCCACCGGAAAGAGTATAAATTCTATCCAAGGATTCTAATCTTTCAGAATTTTTTTCTAAGTTATCTAAGAATTTTTTAACTTCTTCAATATCTGAAAGGCCAATTTTACGGCGCAGAGGTTCTCCAAAACCACTAAAATAGTATTCTATGTCTTCTAGTGTGCAGCCGTGTTTTAAAATTACTTCGGCCTCTTCCATAATGTCTAAAACACCGTGATTTTCCACAATTACCATTTCCGGTTTTATAACAACTTCTACCAGTCGCCCATATTTGCGAGCAACATCTTTAATCTCCTCAGGTTCTAAATTAACTCCTAAAAGAAGCCCTTCTTTC
>Ga0351937_1033_pt1 | contig 47250 bp, 40 predicted proteins | sample TotcelHT113001M9_FD_206857 | JGI IMG/M metagenome (GOLD analysis project Ga0351937, IMG submission 206857) | Enriched cells from coal bed in the Powder River Basin, Montana, United States - Total cells T11 rep2 HSBNCT.T11.300.1.M9 ... | reverse complement strand
TGTGCCGGTCGCCTCCATGCAAATGTGGGCACGTTCCGCACCATGCTTCACCAGCCAACGACCCAACATCGCGAATCCTGCCGTGCTATTGCGAAACACGCCGTTTGTCTCCTTGTCCCCCAAGAGCAACGTCGCACTGAACTCCTCCTTGCCAATGTCGATGCCTGCAATCGCTGATTCCATTGACTTCACCTCCACGAATCTTTACTGTGACACAGGTGTCGCGGCCACCCCGAGCCAACCTTGTCTATGCAAGCTCTTCCCGCACGGAGGCTTAGGATACTGTCCGGCCTCGGGACTGGCGCCAGGGAGAGGGGATCGGAATCTACGGAACAGGCTCACTGGCCTAAGGGGCGGCACTGATTCCCCTCTCCCGCGACACCATCAGGGTACATCCCCCTTAACATACAAGGGGCCACGCTGCCGCCTGCCAGCCGGGCGGTGTGGGGCGTGGACCATTCCCGTCGTAGGGGCGCACGCTGCCGCGTGCCCGCCGGGCGGTGTGGGTGCGTGGACCATTCCCGTCGTAGGGGCACGCTGCCGCGTGCCCGCCGGGCGGTGTGGGTGCGTGGACCATTCCCGTCGTAGGGGCACGCTGCCGCGTGCCCGCCGGGCGGTGTGGGTGCGTAGACCATTCCGTCGTAGGGGCACGCTGCCGCGTGCCCGCCCATGGTGTGTGGGTGGGTGATGGCGTATTTGTGGGGGCGATGGCATGCCTCTCCCGTAGTCTCGATCGCACAGCGCCTCGCGCGGATCGCCAACATCCACCGTCCGCATGTAGGGGTCGGTTCCCACACCGACCCGGTGGGGTGGGGCGGTCCGATGTAGTGCGCAGGCTCCCGCGCCTGCCCGCAGGGGGAGTGTGTGGATGGGTGGACCATTCCCGTCGTAGGGGCACGCTGCCGCGTGCCCGCCCAGGCGGAGCGGGTGGGTGGACCATTCCCGTCGTAGGGGCGCACGCTGCCGCGTGCCCGCCGGGCGGTGTGGGTGGGTGGACCATTCCGCCGTAGGGGCGGATCTCAGACCCGCGCGCTAATCCCGAAGCCTCTCCGGCGTCCGCAAGTCCTGCAAAACCGGCCTCAGGCCGGCGTCCTGTGACACACAGTTGTCACAGCAGGTATGGCAGAATGGCACACAACGGAGGGGTACGTGCGGGGAACGCAGAACTCAGAACCCGGAACTCCGGCCCCTGGCCGGTGAACCCGAAACCCGTAACTCGCCGACGCGTAACCAGCCCTGCCAAGGAGGTAGCGACATGGACAAAGCACTCACGATAACCTGCCCCCACTGTGGGAAGTCGTTCGCACTGGACGAGGGCATCCTGCAGCCCATACGCGCGGGCATACGAACGTCGGTCGAAGCCGACTTCGAGGTCCGGACGAAGCAGGCAGTGGACCTGGCACGGGCACAGGCTGAGCAGCAGTCGAAGCTTCTGCTTGAGCAGCAGACGGCGGCGCTGAAGAAGCAGGCGGACGAAGCGGCCTCGGCCATGTAGCTAGCCAGGCAGAACGAGAAGGCGGCTCTGGATGCCCGCATGAAGCTTGAGCGTGAGAAAGAGGAGCGGGACCTTATCTACCAGCGCCAGTTGGTCGAGGAGCTCGAGAAGGCGCGTGGCGAGGTGAGGTCGAAGCTCGATCTCGACCTCAAGCAGCGCGACCAGGCTATCGATGCACTGAGGAAACAGATCGAGGAACTGAAGCAGAAGGCGGACCAAGGCAGCCAGCAGGCGCAGGGGGAGGCACTGGAGGCAACCATCAAGGAGCGGCTGGAGAAGGCGTTCCCGGGCGACGTCATCGAGGACGTGCCCACGGGCACGCGGGGCGCGGACGTGATACAGAAGGTCAACGCGAAGTCCGGCCACTGCTGCGGCACTATCATCTGGGAGTCCAAGCAGACCAGGGCCTGGGCCGGCGACTGGGTCGCCAAGCTCAAGAAGAACCAGCGTGAGGCCGGGGCGGAGGTGGCGGTCATCGCGTCCACGGCACTCCCCGAAGGAGTGGACGGCTTCAAGGAGGTGGACGGCGTCTGGGTCACGAACTGGCCGCTTGCTATCCAGCTTGCATCGGCGCTGCGGTTCGCGCTGGTCGAGCTGGACCGCTCGAAGGTGGCTGTCCAGGGCCAGTCGCAGAAGATGGAGATGCTCTACGGCTACCTGGTGAGCCCGCAGTTCCGGCAGCGCATCCAGGACATCGTGGAGGCGTTCTCGGAGATGGACGACGAAATCACGAAGGAGAAGCGGGCCATGGAGCGCATCTGGGCGCGGCGTGAGAAGCTCATCGAACGCGTGAAGCACGGCACCGTGACCATGTACGGCGAGTTGGAGGGCATCATGGGTTCCGAGATTCCGGCCCTGCCGGCCCTGGAGATGCCGTATGCGCTGGGGGAGGGGGCGGAGGCCGATGATGAGAGAGCCTGACGTGAATCACGGCGGGTCCACAAGCCATCCATCGCCCGGCATCTGCTGTCGTGTGGCCGGGACAGGCACGGTGTCCCGTAGGTTTCCGTCCTGCTCTTACACATCCAGAATCTGGAAGAAGTAGTCTTTCGCAGTCTCCAAACCGTCACCATTCTTCCTGATGTACCCACGCGGGTAGGCACGCCAGCCCGAGAACCTTCCGTTCTTCAGTGCCTGGGGAGGAATCACGCCACGGGCTATCCAGTGGTTTCGTCGCTCCCGCTGTAGCGGATCAAGCCAGAGGTCGGTCAGGGGAAAGTAGACCAAACCCGCGCCAGTGGAGCCCACGAAGAGCTTCTTGCTGTGACGCCTCTCCCGGTATCTCACCGGCATCTCCCACACATTCATCGTGCCGGTCTGGTGAACAAATCCCACTGTAGGCTCTTGCTCCAGGTATGACTCAAATCGCCGAACCATCTCATTGATGTTGCTCGAAGGGCGAGGGTGGGTGGATTGAGCCGCTTTGACGCCCAAGGCGTCGAGCAGGCTTCTGAAGAACTCGTCCATGGTCAGTCCGGGAGACTTCGCGGCGAAAAGCAGCTGGAGCGTCTCCTCTGACAAGTCGAATTCATGTCTCACGGTGCCTCCCTTGTGCCTGAGCCATTCGCCGGCATTTCGGGCAGTACCCCGAACGTGTCCGACCTGATCCGCATGGCCGACGCTGGAGAGATACCCGCAGCGACAGCGCACGATCTGGTCGCGCGTCGTCGGTTTGGACAGGCTGGAACGATGGCCACAGCAGAAAAGCACCCCTGGTCGTAGCGGCCTCAAGGTCGGGATGGGGACCTGGGAATCGTGCGGACTCTAACATGTCGGGGTGTCGACGCTGATACACCACTGGCGACGGGCGTGGCGCCCATATGTACACATAGCCATTATGGCATCGATGTCACGTACATGTCTATATGTACATAGTGGTTATGTCCCAACAGCGTGCGTGTGTGGCTCTATGTACATAGCGGAAGCCACGCTGAATGAGGCGGGGGAGTCTTCGAGTACGGCTCCACCCGCAAGGGTACGGTCGATCTGGGGACACCACACTTCTCTTCGCGACGCCAAAGATAACAACAGGAGGACAGACCAACAATGAGTCGTCCGCAGGTTCATTTCGAACGTGACGGTGAATCAAGAATGGGGTCCCCCGGATCTGTCCCCGGATTTCAATCGGCTCGGTGACGGTGACCTCTCCGGTCCGAAAGGCTCAGTTCGCAAGGGTGGGGGCGTTCTGCGCTATCACGCACGGACGCCGTCCTGGGACTCAGCCCCTGCATGTCGAGGCGGCAGAGGCTGACCGCGTTGCCAGCCTCTATGTACATAAAGGCAGTCGCTCGTCGTGAGGATTCTCGATCATGAAGCCACTCGCAAGGGTGTGGGCCGTCGCAATAACTGTGTCATCCCTGACGATTCTCCATGACTCCACTCGAAGGAGTGCGGGCCTCTCAGGTAATCACTCGCACGACAACTCGTGTGGAACCTGCAGCGGGTGATCATTCGCTCATCACGCCGCCCGCCAGGGTGGGGCATTCTGCGCAATCTCGCAGGGACGCCGCGTCGCCGTCCAAGAATTCAGCCCCATGCATGTCCAGGCGACAGAGGTTGACCGCGTTGCGAGCCTCTATGTACATAAAGGCTGTGTCGGATGGTTGCGTAGGACTGCCTCTATGTACATAAAGGCAGTCGCTCGTCGTGAGGATTCTCGATCATGAAGCCACTCGCAAGGGGTGGGCCTCTCAGGTTGTCACTGACACCACACATCTTGCAGAACCGGCCTCGGGCCGGCGTCCTGTGACACACAGTTGTCACAACAACCCGATACACTAGCCCGGTCGTAGGATAGTGGGACTGCGGCGTGAGAAGCTCATCGAGCGTGTCAAGAACGGCACCACCCGTATGTACGGCGAACTTGAGGGCATCATGGGTTCCGAAATACCTGCGTTGCCGGCACTCGACATGCCGTACACGCTGGGGGAAGGGGCGGAAGCCGAGGCAGACAACAGTCAGGATTGAACTGCGAGGGCACCTGCCAGGTGGAGTGTCGCAATGCTGCCATGGCACGCCGTGCTCGCTGTCCCTCCAATGCCATAAGCGAAGCCGGTTTCGCCGGTATACTTTGAATTGATGACCGCGTCGAGCACGGTAGGACAGGAGATGATCATATTCATCTTTTCATTTGATCACGGCGATGGACACAGCGCATCGTTCGCTGAAAGGTGTATCCTCATGATGAAATGGTGAATGATCATATTCATTGGATCATATGATCATGCGACACATTGTGCGCTGGAAGGTGACTTTTCATCATGACGAACCAGGAGATGATCATATTCATTTGATCACGTCGACGCAGCGCATCGTTCGCTGAAAGGTGTATCATCATGATGAAATGGTGAATGATCATATTCATTGGATCATATGATCATGCGACACATTGTGCCCTAAAAGGTGCCTTTTCATCATGATGAACCAGGTGATGATCATATTCATTCGATCATATGATCATGCTAGTGTTGAGTCTCTAAGAGGGTCGCGCTGCCACTGAGCGGCCGGCAAGTCCAGCGAAGTCGAATCACAGAATGTGCATGACACCAGAAACGGGCAGGCAGCACGACATGCACACACCGCCGAAGTGCGCGCGAAGCCAGCCAGAATCCAGAAGCCCGTCCGGTTGGTCGTCGGCCTCGTCGTGACAAGGTAGGCCTATGTTCGCACCGCAGTTCAATAGCCATTCACAGGTACTTCAGGACAATCTGCGCGAAATTGACCGGCTGAGGTTCCGAATTGAGAACATGCTTCTCATGCCCAAGCACGAGCAGTGGTTGCGGCGAGAGGCATTCGTACGCACGGCTTTCACATCCACGATGGTCGAGAATGCAACGATCACCGAGCACGAGTTGGAGGAAGCCGCGAAGCCCTCGCCCGCTGCATCGATTCCGAAGGAGAGGCCTGACGTAGTGAACTACGGAAGAGCCCTGGAATTGGTTGATGCCATTTCAGACGAACCGGGGAGTGTCCTCGATACGATTGAGGTGGCCATTCGAAATATCCACTTCACTCTGATGTCGGGGATTGACGGAGGTCGGGCACAGCCCGGCAGGTATCGCAAGATCGACAACAAGGTGGGTGATCAGGGGGTTCCGGTCTACAGTCCTCCGACGCTCTTCGACGTGCCGGACCTTATGCGGGATTTTGCACTGTGGCTGAGGGATACCGGTGAGTTTCACCCGGTGTGCACAGCGGGCATCGCACATCTTCACCTGGTGGCCATCCACCCCTTTGTCGACGGAAATGGTCGCACAGCCCGCCTTCTCGCTGCCCTCCTGCTCCAGATGTCCGGATATGGATTCCGCAAATTGCTATCTCTGGATGCGTATTACCAGAGGAACCGGGACCCCTATATCGATGCGTTGCGGGCATCAGCGGGGCCTCAATTCACTGAGTCATACGATGCTACGCCGTGGCTCGAGTTCTTCACCAGGTCAATTGTGGCTCAGGCGGAGATGCTCGAACGACGCCTCACGGACTGGCAGATGACGGTGGCGGCGATACACAACCGCTACAAGAGTTACGGCCTCAGAGACCGGGAGGTGGACGGTTTGATCTATGCCGTCCGTTTGGGCCAACTGACGCGCGGAGACTACCGCGAAATCACCGGAGTCGGTCTGGTCACTGCGACCCGAGACCTCAGGCATCTTGCCGAGTTGAGATTGCTGGAAGCCGTGGGAGCCACGAGAGCCAGGCGCTATCTGCCCGCTGTCGAATTGAAAGAGGTACCTCGCGGAGTTGGCGCGTAGTGAGGGTTGGACGCTGGCCTACTTCGCTCTGACAGCGTGGCCAAGTTGATTCGAAAGGCCCACCCCACCGGCCGACTTGCGCCAGAGACAACCGCAATACGCGGGGTGGGGGACTTTTCGAGCATCACGCTACAGTCAGGGGTTGGTGTCTTCCAGGCCACCACTCACACCCGAGATTCCGTACTAGTCCCGGCCAAATGGCCACAGCTTCCGACGCGGTGGAGGGCACCAGTCATCGAATTCCACTGGCGTCTCAATGATTATGGTGTGGCCTTCCTGCCTCGCCTTCACCTCAGGTGGCAGATACCCTTCGAACCGTCTGATCTCCCAGAACTGCATCTCGCCGGGGAAGCGCACCAATAGTCTTTCCTTCTCTCGCTCCAGCTTCGCGTCCCGCCGCTTGTAGAGCAGGTCAGCCCACCTGGTTCGCCCGAGGTCGTACTTCGTTTCGACAGGCTGGTCGAGGAAGAACTCAGGCACCGCCCTGTTGGCATAGTCATAGAGCTGGCGCATCACTACCCGGGCGATGTGGAGTTCATCGTCGCTGAACTCACTGTCTGTCAGCAGATGCTGAAGGTACAGGTGACTAAACCACCGGAAGACGCCATTGTCGCGCTCGAACAGAGTCTTGAGTTTCCTCTTGCTCTCTTCGGTCGAGGCGAAATGCACGTCGAAATCGAGTCTCTTCACGCGAGACCTGGCCCAATCCTGAAGTCTGGGCTCGTTTGAGGACAGTACAAGCTGCGGAATATCCAGTTTGCCTCGCCACCAGGTCTCCCAGTACGCCTTCAGCACATCGGGCACCCAACGCTTGCCTGAGAATTCGACATCATCGAAGGCCAGCGGAAACACGGTACCGATAGAAGCTGCCCCTCGTATCTTGCGGCTGGAGAATTCTTCCCGCGGCACAGCCTCCATGTCCTGCCCGGTCACCAGCTTGAGGGCGAAGCGGAAGAAGGTCGTCTTACCGTTCTGCGTGGGGCCATAGATGTAGAGGAACCTCGGCCCCTTCGGGTCCACCTGCCCGTAGGCCATGCGCTTCCTGCGCATATACTCGTTGGCAAACGGTGAGAAGAAGATGTAGAGCAATGCTTCGAACATGCTGGCCTTGGCGAACCCGGGGTCAGGGGTCTTCCCCAGGTCGATGGTATGCACGTAGTCTTCAATGTGCTGAAGCCCTTGGTCGACGGTGGGGACATCAGGCAGCGGCTGTGACAGGGACACTATGGTGCCCTTCAACCCAAGTCGCACTTCATGCCTCTGCAGGTCAACTCGCATCAGCGGTATGCCGTAGGTAGCATGCACGTGGTTGATGAAGGCCGATGCGCTCACCGTGACTCCGCTGGCCGTAATGGTTGGCCTGAGTGGCTTCACGAGGCGCTCAAGCTCCTTTCTGGCGGCTGGCGCCTCCGGCAGCTTCACGGTGACGATGTCTGTCTCCCCATCTTCGGAAAGCAGCAAGGATTGGACTGAGATCTCCTGGAGGGCTTTGACAGCTTCCGTTTCCGGCGCGGGAACGGTCTCGCCTTTCACCCACACCTCGATCAACTCACGCCTTGGCGTGGTATCGCGCTCCTTGAACAGCTTCACCAGGTCTTCCATGAAGAGTGAGCAGCCTCTTGCATGGGCACGATAATCGTCGAGCACTCTCTGGACGAATGCATCCTCAGGAGGCAGGTCGACATACCAGGCGTAGTTCACTTGATTGGCCTTGCGTGCTGTCTCTGTCAGATTGGCACTCGTCTGAATGATGCGCGCGGTGCCGGGTCTTTCCAGAATGTACAGCTTGGTGTGGATACTGCGTCGCGGGACAAGGATACGCAGGGAGCCGTTCTCCACCCGCGTTGCCAGAGACTCCACGAGTTCAAGGGGCTTGTCTTGGAGCCCCTGGCGAAGGGCTGGCTCGGTCAGGTCTTCCCCCACAACCACCTCGATCTCCGTGTAGGCACGCTTCTCAAAGAACTCGCCGAGGAGCTCAGATGAGACCACGTACGCAACGGCCCGCATCGTGGTGAACCCGTCAAACAGACCCTGGAAGTCCTCCCTGTGCGAGATAACCTGTGTCACCACATCGCCCAAGTGTCCTTCCCCCTGGAACAGGCTGCCCTGTATCGTTGGCCGTTTCATCTCACCTGCAACAATATACCTGACCTTGCCCCTCCGTTGATACCAGCGCCGGTTGGAGTGCTCTGGTAGTCTCTGCGTGCTCGTGCGGTGTCAGGCCGCCCAATCAGGTGTGCAGCCTGGTGCTATTGTAGCCCCACTTCCATGCTTCGATACTTCCTCGCGCGTCGGCGAGGCTGAGGAACCAAATGCCGCAATCACCGGGTACTGGTTCCGCGCGGAAGGTCATCACACCACTCGTCACGGTGGCCAATTTGCTCCGTGACGGTGGCCATCTTGGTCCGAAATGCGTATGTCGCCTCAAGACCACAGTGGCTTATGTGGACTTGGGGGTACCACACATGTCTTTGCGACGCCAAAGCTAACGACAGGAGATCAGACCGGTAGTGAGCGGTCCGGAGGTTCGTTTTGAACGTGACGGCGAATCAAGTACGGTATCCGCGGAATTCCCAGGTGGGCCACCAAGGTGTGGTGTACCCGGAGGTTCCTAGCCGCGTTCCCGCTAGGCCGCACCGCGGAACGTTGCGGCGCTGACGATTGAGAAGAGGTCAGCTCCGTCGCGAATCAGTGCAAACAGCGTCCGGTTGAGCGTGCCGTTTGGGTAATTGGATTTCTCCTGAATCTGGATTAGCTCTATCACCGACAGAAGAAAATCGACTGGGTACTCTCCGTAAGCATTGAGCCCCGCGAATCGACTAGCTTGCGAAGATTGAAAGACCTGCAGACGTGGCGGATACGAGCTGGCAGGAATGACCTTGTCGATGATACCGACCAGGATGTGGTCTAGCAACTGCCTGGTCAATTTCTCGTTGCCAACCGATTTCATCAACAGGTCGATTACCACGTGCATGTGCTTTGGTGTGCGCTCGCGCTTGCCTGTCTCGCGATACTTTACACGGAAGTCATGGGGGGACTTGGTCCCAGGTTCCACGCCGACGATTGTGCCGTTCAGAGTCGTATAGACAGTATTCACTTGCAGCCTCCTCACCCGAGTTACGGGGCCGTTCGACGATGTCGTCCGCCGGCGGCAGGTCTTTGACTAGCGTGTGAAGGGGTGCTCGAAGTGCTTCGCCGATTCGGGCCGCCTTTCCAAGAGTAAGGGCCTTTTCTCCTCGCTCAATCATTCCTATGTAGGTGCGATGAAGGTCGGTCGCGCTGGCCAGTTGCTCTTGGGACAGCCCCAGACCTATTCGGGCAGCGCGAACCCGAGCACCGAATTCTCTCAATAATCTCTGTTCTGCAGCCTTGTCCATTCGCCTCCCTTGAATGAATATACTGCGATCGCATCGTGACAACTACATACTAAAGTCATCATGGCGCTTTGACGCGGAAGCTGAACGTATGACGCCTGGACTTTGGAACGCGCGCGTGTACTTGCCTGCAATTCTCTCTGTATGCACTTATGCGATTCTAAGTTGTCGAGAGTTAACTCGCCGATGGCTGCGTTGGCTAGTTCGAAGAACGATCCCAGTCGAGGTCTGTCGCGGGTAGTGATGTGGCGACTATCGATGAACCTCGTGGCACCGCCTTAGCTTGAGGCCAATCCACCGGTACAAGTTCCGGTCGAAACTAGCGGGCACGATATGGGCAAGTCGCGCGAATTCTGTCGCTTCATCGACGACTGTAACTGGATGCGTTGAATGCCGTGGTTAATAGGGAATGAAGTACTGCTTGCACTTGAAGGACAGACATGAAGAACAGGGTCTCACATGAGAAGACCGGAGGATACCGCGGACCGGAACAGGGCGTAACTACGTCTCCATAAGGACGCGGGTCAGCAATCCTTCGTGCAGCATCTGGTAGTTGAGGACGTAGTCGATCTCACTCACGCCCTTGCGCAGTGGATTGCGCATCTTGATCCAGCCTGGTCCGTCCGTAACCCAGACGAAACGCCACCCATGAGCCTTGAGAACGCGGGTCCGGTCACTGTAGGAGTTCACTATCTCAGATGGCTTCGAGCCGGTTCCGCCGTAGAAGTTCACTTCGATGTTGGTGGGCACTCCGCCATGCAGCACCGCAAAATCGAAACGCCGGTTCGTCATCGCTGGAGGGCACTCAACGCCGAAGACCTCGGCCGCATGACCGAAGATGTCCTGTTCTAGGAAGCGCATATCGCTGTGCTGGCTACAAAGCGAATCCACGACGACTTCGACGAGAGCCTCCAGGACGACGCCGCTACGGTTCTTGCGCGCATTGCTATCGAGGCCCACTTCCACCCCAAGCAGGTAGTCTTGCGGCTGTGTAACGCTTGCTAGCAGTGCGAGCAGTCCTGTCTCTTCACTGAATCTCACGAGCCGTTGCACATGGGTTGGGCTGTCGTCTCTGACCGAGAAGTCGATGTCAACGTACTCAAACGGAGGAGTCTTGCCCACGGCAATGGTCAACCGGTGCTCATGTTCTGCCAGGAGCCTTGGCAATGCCTCTGCGACCTCCGGGTAACGTTTCAGAAGCTTCTTGAAGTCCGCTCGGGGGTTCGTGCTGCCGCGCAGGGTCGACAGCAACCCCAACTGAAGCTTGTAATTGTCGGTGTTGCGACTTGCCTTATCCCAGTCGACCCAGAAGCTGTAGGTCCGATTGGTCTTCAATAGGGTCTGGCAGAGGGCCTCACAGAGCTCATCGATGGTGGAGATGCCGATGGTCCGTTGGTAGAAGTCGAGGTCAGCCATCACAATGCTCTGAGTTGCACAGGGGTGGTGGAATCTCCGTGGGGCGAACTCGGCAGTTGAGGACTCTGTGTGTAGTCTTTCAGAGCAGCCGTTAGTCTGTCAGCAGACAGCCTGAGATATTCGGGGTCTCTCTCGATGCCGATGTACTGCCGTCCATGTTTGATCGCAGCCACACCGGTTGTCGAAGACCCGGCAAACGGGTCGAGCACTGTGTCACCTGATCGCGTTGAGGCCAGCACGACTCTGGATAACAGTGCTAGCGGCTTCTGTGTCGGGTGTTTCCCGTACGTCTTCTCCTCGCGGCGGGGAGTGCCTTCCACCCATACGTCATACGGTTCGCGTTCAGAATCAATGTCTGCCCAAAGGGACCGCATCTGCTTGCCACCGGACATGTCTCTCATGAGGGAGTAGTTGAAGGCGTGACGTGAATCCACTGATTTGGCTGCCCACAGAAGGGTCTCGTGGCTGTGGGTGAAATAGCGACACGAGAGATTGGGAGATGCGTTGGGCTTGAACCAAGAGATGTCGTTCAATAACTTGAAGCCAAGTTCCTGCAGTGCGAACCCGACGGAGTAGATGTTGTGCATCGTGCCGGAGACCCAGATAGTACCGTCATCCTTGAGCACGTGTCTGCAGGCGGTCAACCATTGCAGAACGAAAACATGGTCACGTGCTGGTCCGGCAGAGCGGTCCCACTCCCCTTTGTCGACCGACACCATCTTCCCGGCATGGCAACTGATGCCGCCGTTCGAGAGATTGTAAGGCGGGTCGGCGAAAATCATGTCAACCGACTTCTCCGGTAGCTGCGGTAGAGTTTCAAGACAGTCACCGCCGTAGACCAACACTCCGTCACTGCCAAAGAACGGTATGAGCGAGTCGGTACACATGACTCCCCTCCTTGTGGCCATTATAGGCGGCCGAGGAGTTCGAGACAAGACACGGCGCTGCTATGAGCAGGCAGAGGCTTCTGACGGGATTCTGTCACTGGCAAATAGTGTTGTTCTTCACGAGGGGGAAATCACCCCACGCTTGGCTGAGCCAGCCATACTTCCAGCATCCGCAAAGAGGTTTCCAGCGTCAATTCCGGGGACACCACACTTACTAGTGGTCTCATAATGGGCTGGTCTCACTGAATCGCAGCATGTGCTGTCTCTGGCATGGCAAAGAAAGAGCGTACGAGAGAAAGCGGTTTCTGCATCTTCCTGAGACGGGAAAGGACGAGCCTATTATGAGACCATTAGTAATTCAGGGTTACGTTCGGACTTGGTGCTGCGAGGCTGCATGTCCCCTCGGTCTAACTGATGCTAGCTTTGAAGATGTAAAGACAAGTGTGATGTCCCCATGCAGACATAAGCCCCACATGCCCTGACATCACGCGCCCTGTACGTTCAACGTGCGCGTTGTTGTGCCTGGTACAGCAAAGGCAACTGCGCAGGATACCCGGGTGGATGACCTCTCGAGCATCAGGCTACTGGTACGGGTGGGCTTTCCGACCATCACTCACACGTTCCGCGTGGGCGCCCTGCACGCACCGGCCATGCATGATGTAGAATGAAGCGCCGAACAGAGAACAAGGCAAGCGCACCATGGATGTAGAAGAAACGGTCTCCTTACTGCGATCATCCGGCGACCTGCGGCGCGAGTTCTCCGTTCGCTCGTTCCGCGTCTTCGGCTCCATTGTGCGTGGACAACTCCGTCCCACCAGCGACATCGATATCCTGGTAGAATTCGAGACTGATGCGCGCATTGGCCTGTTTGAGTTTGCCCGGCTGCAGCGACGGCTTTCAGAGCTGCTCGGACGCCCGGTCGACCTCGTGACTCCAGCTGCTCTCCACAAGTCGCTGAGACAGCGCATCCTGTCCGAGGCTATACCGGCTGCCTGGTGATTGGCGACTTCGCAGCCCACCCTCAGGCTATGACATGTGGTTGGGTGCTTCACTCGGACTCAGCCGAACCCCTTGTCGCCACCAGTTCACCAAGAACACGACTGTGTACGTCCAGGTCCGTCTTGCTGAACAGGACAAACCGGATGAGCTTGACGGACGACAGGTGGGGAGTCTCAGCGAGAACGGTGGTGAGGGCGACGCGGGTGGCTTCTTTGACGGGGTAGCCGAAGATGCCGGTTGAGATGGCGGGGAAGGCGATGGACGGGATGTTGTGTTCCTCGGCCAGTTTCAGGGCGTTCCGGTAGCATGAGGCCAGCAGGACGTCCGATGGCGTATCGACCCCATACACCGGACCGAGGCAGTGAATGACGTGCTTGTTGGGCAGACGGTGCGCGCCGGTGATGACCGCCACGCCCGGGCGGATGGGCGCGAGAGGACGGCCTTCTTCAGCGAGTCCCGGCCCCGCAGCCCGGTGGATGGCTCCCGCCACCCCACCCCCCGGCGCCAGCCATGCGTTGGCCGCGTTCACAATCGCATCGACGTCAGGCTGCTCGACGATGTTGCCCTGGACGCATTCGATACGGACGCCGTCAATCACCATATCCATAGGATACCCTCTCCGAGTGGCGAGTGGGCCGGCCAGGGGCCGGAGTTCTGAGTTCTGTGTTCTGCGTTCTGAGTTCTGGGTTCTGAGTTGTGCGTTCGGGGGGTGCACAGCACCGGTGATGACCGCTGCGGAACGCCGGGATTCCAACCACCGCCTCCAACGTGCTAAAGTAGGATTACAGCGAGGTTGTGTGGATTCTCTGGTTGTTGAGGAGCCAGCGAATAGCCAAGCTGACAGTGTCCGCGACAGGGAATCAACGCAAGGGTAATCTTATGAACACTGTCCCGCTCAGACTCAAGCGAGAGCCACTCTTGGAGGCTGTCTGGGAGATCCGTTTTTCGGGCGCCAAGCCCTCAGTGACTGACTTGATGCCGGGAATGCTGTTCAAAGCGCTTCCAGGCAAGTACGCCACTATTGTGAGACTGCCCGTGGCCGATATCCCTGCACCCATAGTGCAGCAGGATCCCAGTCTCCAGTATCTTCCGACAATCAGGCTTGAGCACGGCAATCAGGCGGTACAGATTGGAGGGCGAGTTGTGTCGCTGAGCTACCGTCGCCCGTATCCAGGGTGGGCGGAGTTTTCTGCAAGTATTCGCGAACTCGCTGCAGCCATTCGGGACACCGGGCTTGTAGAACGGCTGGAGCGGTTCTCCTTGCGGTACATCGACCTGTTCGAGATGGACCACCCGGTGGGCCTGACGTGGCTCAATTTGGAATTGAAACTCGGCGAACACGAAATCACTGCGAAGCCGGTTCAGCTTCGAACCGAGCTTCAGGAAGGGGACTTGACTCACGTCATCCAGATCGCGTCGCCGGCTGAAGTCACGCTGCCAGGCAATGCGAAACGACTTAAGGGAGTTGTGTTGGACATTGACTCTAGTGTTGTGTTCGGCGATAGCGGTTCTTGGGAAGAATTGGATCGTCGACTCGATGGTGTTCACTCTGCGTGCAAGAAGGTGTTCTTCAGTCTGTTGAAGGCTGAGACAGTGGCAAGTCTGGAACCCGAATACGAGAGGTGAACGGTATGCCGGACGTCATCGTTCTATCAGACCGGTCATTGGGGCGCTCATCGACGGAGCTGTCGTACAAGTCGCGTGAATCCGTTGAGTCCTTGTGCATGGCGTGCGAGGCCGCGACCTTCTCAAGACCAAATGAGTGGATTGGATTCATGTTCCCTATTGGCACCGCGAAGATGACCAGTTACGCGACCGTAGTGACCTTGGCTGATTGGAAATCTGATTATGTCCCGCGGACGCCGCTGGGCAGGAAGCTCCTTGCACTGCGTGCGAAGGCGATTTCGGCGGGGATGGAGCTTCTCAGTGAAGAAGAGGTGCTTGAGGAGGTAAGGCAGCGCCGGGGCGGAGTTGAGGCCGGTGAAGCGGACATACATTGATGCCGGCGTCCTGATCGCAGCCTTTCGGGGAGAAGACGCGGCAGCTCGACGTGCTCTTGAAGTGCTGGATGACCCGGGTCGGAGCCTCATCGTTAGTGACTACCTTCGTCTCGAGGTGATGCCCAAGCCCATTCATCACAAACGACAGGAAGAAGTCGAGTTCATGCAGAGCGTATTCGACCAAGCTGAGAACGTGTCGCACTGCGATGTATTGATCGAGGGTGTGCTGAGCTTCGCGGTTCGTTACGGTATGGGCGCGATGGACGCATTTCACGTGAGTTCGGCTGTCGTTGGGAGAGCCGACGAGCTCGTGACTACGGAGACGCTGACGAAACCCATTTGTGGCGTGAAGGAGATTGCCGTTACATCTCTTCACAGCCGCGCAGGCAAGGCCTGACACAGTTCCCTTCAAACGCATTTTGGGCACATTGCCCACTCCCAGCCTTCGTTTGGAATTACGGGGACACCACACTTAGTTCACCGTTACGTTCGGAATCGTTGCTGCGAGGCTGCATGTCCCCTCGGTTTCACTGATGCTAGCTTTGGAGATGTAAAGATAAGTGTGGTGTCCCCATGTAGACATAAGGCATCGGTGTCTTGACGTCGCATCGTCAGCGGTGGTTCCCGGCTCCGGAGATGCCCGCGGTGTCCCTACGATTCGACCAGTTCGCTCAGCAGACGTTTGCATACATCCAGGTCCGCTTTGCTGAACAGCACAAACCGGATGAGCTTGACTGCGGTCAGGCGGGGTGCTTCAGCGAGGACGGTGGTGAGGGCGACGTGGGCGGCTTCTTCCACCGGGTAGCCGAAGATGCCGGTTGAGATGGCAGGGAAGGCGATGGAGGGAATATGGCGTTCCTCAGCCAGCTTCAGGGCGTTGCGGTAGCAGGAGGCCAGGAGGACGTCCGAGGGCTTATCGACCCCGAAGACTGGCCCGAGGCAGTGGATGACGTACTTGTTGGGCAGACGGTGCGCGCCGGTGATGACCGCCTCGCCGGGGCGGATGGGCGCGAGCGGACGGCATTCCTCAGCGAGTCCCGGCCCCGCAGCCCGGTGGATGGCCCCCGCCACCCCACCGCCCGGCGCCAGCCAGGCGTTCGCCGCGTTCACAATCGTATCGATGTCCGGCTGCTCGACGATGTTGCCCTGGACGCATTCGATGCGAACGCCGTGGTATTCCACCTTCAAAGCCCACCTCCCTTCTGGGTGGCGAGTGGCGAGTGGCGCGTTGACCACCACACCTCGGCGGGTCGGCGTGGGAGCCGACCCCTACATGAGAATGCCCCGCCCATCACCGGCGGCCAGGTAAGGGGCCTGTCCCTACGGCAGGACCTCAGAATCACCTGCGAGGGCCGAAGGACAACTGCTCACTACTGTGTCACGAGCGTCGCCAGCTTCTGAAGAATCTCGCTGATGGTCTCCTGCGGGAGAGCGCACAGCAGTTCCGCGTGTCTGGCACGCCAGTTGAGGCACTTCACCTGGTCTGAGAGAACTGCCCCGCTCGTTGGCAGTCCTTCGGGGAGATTCACTTCGAACGGATATCCTTTGATCCGGCTGGTGATGGGACAGAGCAGGGCGAGTCCGGCCTTCGCGTTGTAGCTGCCTGGAGAAACGACGACCGCGGGCCTGCGTCCCGCCTGTTCGTGCCCTGCCTGCGGATTGAGGCTGACCCACACGACGTCGCCACGCTGCGGAACGTACTCCTTCCCTTCTACCACGCTTCCCCGCCTATGGCCTCACCGGTGTCTACCTCAGCGTGCAGGTTCTCGGGGGTGATTTTGGCGAGCAGTTGCGTAAGCGAGTAAGTCGGAACGGCGACCGGCTCGATGACGATGGTCCTGTTCTGAAGTGTCACCTGGACAACCGACTCGTCTTCGATGCCGGCATCGGCCGCGAATTGTTTTGGAATGCGCAGCGCGAGGCTGTTGCCCCATTTCCCGACTCGTGTTCTCATGAGTATCCTCCAAGTAGATACATTGAAGATACATCATCGACGCGTGTGATGCAAGCAATGCAGGTCATACCGTGAGTAGGTGCAGGAGGTTACGCGCCACGTGGAGTCGTATGTCTTGCCAGACCCATCTCAGGGGCGGGCGGGCATGGGAGCCCGCACCCTACATGCGACCCACCATCCCCCGCCAGTCGGTGTAGAAATGGCTCCCCGCGGCAACCACACGTGTGCCTCGGCTGTGCAGTTGACAGTCCGACTTGATGGTGGCAGATTGACTTTGAGTCATACCCCCGGTGCGGCTGTTGTCAATTGTCACGCACTCGGGGCTGGCCGCCTCGAGATCAGAGGAGCAGGAGGAGAAGCACATGGCGCGGGTGTTCTGGACCGGGAAGCTCACTCCTTCGATACGGCTGATACTGAACATCAGCAACCTGTTCGCCTGGGCCAGCGGCTCAATGCGCGACACCGCAGCCATGAAGGAGCGGGTGAAGCTGGGGTACGACGGCGCGTTCAGCGACCACGTGAACCACTACGACGAGGTGGGCACCGCACTCCAGTTGAGGTCCGCCGAAGAGCAGTTGAAGGACGTGGATGTTGACGGCGCGCTGGCGCTCGACATCGGCGGAGGCACCGGAGTAGCCTCCTTCCTGATGCTCCGCCGCGGCGCGGCGAAGGTGGTCTGCGGCGATATCTCCGAACGGATGCTCGACCGCGCCCGCGAGAACGCAGGACGGGAGGGCTTAGGACCCGACCGTATCGAGTTCAAGCAACTCGATGCCGAGGCGCTCCCGTATCCGGATGAGAGCTTCGACATCGTCTCCACAAGCATGACGATGGGCTTGCTGCCCGATCAGAAGAAGGCGATTGCGGAGATGGCCCGTGTTGCCCGTCCGGGTGGACTCGTCACCATAGGAACGCACGCGCCGGAACACTACTGGGAGCCGATCGACAATAGCCTGAGGGCGATGCGCAAGCGCTTCGTGTTCGGCTACCGCCTCGAGTTCTGGCCGCAGACCGAGGCAGAGGTCCGCGACTTCATGCAACAGGCCGGCCTGCAGGACATACGCACCCGCCGCGTGACGTGGCGAACGGATTTCGGCGACGGCGGCAAGGCCTTCGACTTCTTCGCTGCCATCTCCGCCTCCTGGTGGTACTGCCGGTTCCCGCCGAACGAAGTGGCGAAGGAGGCCGAGCGCGCCAGGGCATACTTCGTGCGCAAGAACGCGCGGGTAGTCACGGACGACATCATTGTGGCGAGTGGCAGGAAACTGGCGTGACGCCGGCAGCTGGAGTTGGCGGGTTGCGAGTTGGCCAGCGAGGCGCTGGAGTTCTGAGTTCTGGGTTCTGGGTTCTGAGTTGGCCGGCCAGGGGCCGGGGTTCGCCGCTGCGAAACGGCGGGGTTCTGAGTTCTGGGTGCTGAGTTCTGGGTTAGCGGGGGAAGTGACGGAGTCACGACTGGCGCGTTCTCCGGCCGAAGGACTGCCGAGCGTGAGGACGCCCGCCTTGACGAGCATTGAGTCCAGTGCTAACCTGTCAATATCACGATGAGGGGGAATGCCGCAGGGTCCCGTCCCTGTGGGGTTCCCCCTCAACTGTCTCGTGAGTCTCGATCAGGTGTCTGATTCCCTCGAGATATGCCACTCTGCTGCCTGCTGCTACACGCAGATGATGTGAACAACCTTTCCTGCTGCACGCCAGCACCTGGCGCAGTTTCCCATGCTCGTTCAGATGGCGCACCAGGCAGCCGAAATCGCCATCGCTGCTCACTATCACGGCCTGCCTGTAGGCGGCAAAGTCGATCATCGCTTGCAGCACTAATTCGGCATCGCAGTTGCCCTTGATTCTTCCATCCATGGCGCGGGATACACTCTTGTATACCATGGTGAATCCGGCTCGCTCGAGGCTTGTATACAGCCCTCGATTCTCCTCCACGTAGCCCACGAAGTAGTAGGCGACGCCAACGCTGAGGTTCTCTCGGAGATATACGCGAAAGCGCACGTAGTCCAGTCGAAGCTCCAAGGCTTTGGCCGATAGGTAGAGGTTTGTGCCGTCGATGAACGCGTAGTTGTCTGGGGAGCCGAGCACCGGCTATTCTATCACGCGTCTCCCGACCACAGGCCACACCGCTGACACAAACGCATTCCCGAATTGCGGATACGTGAGCGGGGCAGCGGGTGGGCTCGCCGGAGGCGAGGGTTGCGAGTTCTGGGTTGGCCGGCGAGGCGCCGGGGTTCTGAGTTCTGCGTTCTGAGTTGGCTGGCCAAGAAGAGGGGTAGCGAGTAGGCGAGTCGACTATGAGAGCTGCGAGTTCCACCTCACCCACCACCCGGGCCACGGTCTGCAACATGCCCACAGGCGATTCCACGGATGCTTACAAGTAGGCCAATAGGGCATTGCCGTTCATGGCCAGACCTGCCAAAACGTGTCGTTGCGTTCCTGTCTGAACTCGGGGAGGTCATGATGCCAGACGAAGCCACGGCTGCGCTTGTCCCAGCACAGCGTATCGAACAGGCAATCATTAGATTGCGAGATATGAACGTGATGCTTGATGAGGACCTTGCTGTCCTCTATGGTGTTGAGACCAGAGTCCTCGTTCAGGCTGTCAAGCGCAACATGAAGAGGTTCCCCGCTGACTTCATGTTCCAGCTAAGCATGGACGAACTTGCGCTCTTGAAATCACAATCTGTGATCTCAAGACGATGGGGAGGGCGACGCAGTCTTCCCTACGCGTTCTCCGAGCAGGGAGTCGCCATGTTGTCCGGCATCCTGAGGAGCGAACGTGCGATTCAGGTCAACATCGAGATCATGCGCGCGTTCGTGCGGCTCAGAACCCTCCTCAGTTCCAACGCCGAATTGCTCAGGCGCCTGGAGCAGATAGAGCAGCGCTACGACTCGCAGTTTCAGATAGTGTTCGACGCCATTCGAGAGCTCATGAGACCGCCCGAAACCCCACAACGGAGAATCGGCTTCATGAGACCAGACACGTAGATCAACTCCCAGGCCACCTTGCTCATTCCGTGGCAGCCTTGTCGCCAGCGTCGGTGACTTCACCTCGGCAAGGCACCAGGTTCCAGGCCACGGCACCTGGGCTGTGAGGATTGGCTCCATTCTCCCGCGCAACGACGACATTGTGCAATCCTGCATTTGAAATGCAGATTTGCACGGTTTCGCTGGTTCAGAATCACCAGGACGCAACCTGTCCATGCGAAGGGGAGTTGCGTTGATGCTGTTGCCACCGCGGAGCAGGTTCACGTGCGTGACTACGGGCGAGGCATGCCGTCGCCCCCACGATACCCGGCAACGTCCATCCCGCCGTTCGGAACGTCGATTCTGGTGTAGGGGCACGCTGCCGCGCCTGCCCGCCATCGTTCGATGCCACGCCCACGGTGGCTGCAATGACGTTGAACCGTGACATTAGCGTGCACCTTCACACCAACCGGCGGGCGGGTCTCAGACCCGCCCCTACATTCGGATTGCGATTCCTCCCGTTGGCAATCATTGCCATGATTCACGTCCGTGCCACGGGCGAGGCATGCCATCGCCCCCTATAGACGCCGCTCGGTCCCGTCTCCCGAATTACGGGGACACCATCTGGGAGCTGTCCGGCCGATTCGTCCATGGTGTCCCCGGCATCCAGACCGCCACCCCCCACCGGGTCGGTGTGGGAACCGACCCCCACGGCCGACCGAGACCGCAGCCTCCTGGCTGTGGTGTCACCCATCACCCCCATAGAGAGCCCATCATGCTCCGATGGACTACCTGAACCGAGGGTAGTCGAACGGCACCGGAATGCCTGTGTGGACCCCTTCCCGGAGGATTGTGGGCCGGCGGGGCAAGGTGCAGACTGACTATGGGGTACCCCGGGCGAATGGAGACGTTATTGCGGTTGTGCTCGTCCGGCACACCACCCTGAGACGATGGCCTGAACGGAAAGTAAGGAAGCGGAGCAAGCCGTCCTGGTCCATACCACGACCTCAGGGGTCGAGCTGCGTGCGGCAACGACACCGTGCTTGGAAAGAGCCCCCAGGACAGCAGCACTTCCCCTGGTTCCGCCCATACCCTCACATGAGGGCGGTGTCCACCTCGACAATCTGAGTTGTGCCGTATGAAGACCATGACGATAGGTACAGGGAGGCTACCATGAGAAACATATTCGCTCTGTTTATGACCACAGTGCTCGCCGCATTGCTGCTTGTCGGTTGTGCGGCGCCGGCGGCAACCGGTTCATCCGAAGATAGGTCTGACTACGTGAACTTTCGGCTTCTCATCTCCGATCAGCCAAACGCAATTGACGACTTCGAAGAGCTGTGGGTCACCATTTCCCGCATCGGTCTGGTGCCTGCGGCCGACAGCAACGCCGGACAGAATGAGATCGTCCTGGACCCGGTGTTGTCCGTCAACCTTGTGGAACTCGTCGACGACAACGCGGTCGCCGCGTGGGAGGGCTACATCCCCGAGGGAGAATACTCCAAGGTGTTTCTCTATGTGGATTCGGTGGACGGATTGCTGATCGGGTCAGAGGAGCCGATCAACATCAAGCTGCCCTCGAACAAGCTGCAGCTCGACTATAACTTTGCCATCGAAGAAGGGAATGGTGGCAGCGTTACCAACTTCGTGTATGACATCACAGTCATCCGTGCAGGCAACAGCGGCATGTACCTCCTGCAGCCACATCTTGGACAGAGCGGCCCGGATCAACGGTTCAGGGAGCAGGTGCACACAGCGAAGCGCGTCTCGGTCGGTGGGCCTCCGGAGTGGGTTGCCTCCAAGGCGCACGGAAAGCCCTTCTAGTGGTTCCGGTTTCTGAGATTTCCACGGCACGCGCCGTCCACCGTCACGACAGATAGGACCACCATTCCCGTATGGTTCATGCCACGGTGTCCATGGTGTCTCTGCGTGCAAGCGGTACGCCGCCAGCGGCCGGTGCCGTTCTATCCTGATGGGCGGGCCGGATATATCCGGCCCCTACGAGTGCCACCACCCCCCACCGGCAATCCAGGTCTGTTTGCAGGGGCGGCACGTGTGCCGCCCGTCGAATCACGACCGCTGGGGCACCATTCCCGCATGGTTCATGCCACGGTGTCCATGGTGTCCCCGCATTCAAGCGGTACGCCGCCAGTGGCGGGCGCTGTTCAATCCTGGTGGGCGGGCCGGATGTATCCGGCCCCTACGCGGAGGCTGACGAACAGCGTGACGGGTCATGATCGACGCGTGTGGTTTCGAGGTTGCTACTCGAGGAGTCGCTCGAAGCGATCACGCTCCATGCGGGCGTCACGAAGGATCTTGGAGAGTAATCCCGGACCTATCGTCTCTCCTGCGTGAAGCGGAACTACCGTTGCACGTCCATCAGCGTGTCGCAGAAACGCGTGGCTGCCTTTCTGTCGCACCCCCAGGAAACCATCCTGCTCAAGCGCACGCACTACATCCGCACCGCCGACGCGTGGCAGACGGGTCATACCGCTACCGACTGGAACCCCACCAGCTCAAGGGAAGGCCCGACTTCCTCTCCCTGGACCTCAAGACACAGCTCGATGGCCTCGCGGATGCGTTCGAGCAACTCGTCCAGGGTCCTCGCCTGCGTGTGGCATCCCTGCAGGCCAGGGACCGTGCCAACAAGCATGCCATCCTCATCTCTCTCAATCACCACAGTGAACTTGCGGGTCATGCCTTTCTCCGTAACCGGAAGCACTCCGTGCGCCTCCCGTGAACCCATTGTAGCCTTCACTCTGCGCTGAGGCAAGGCGACAGGACGCCATGGCCGTCTGCGTCCTACATGAGGCCCCCCGAGCGGGCATGCCACGCGCGCTCCTGCCATTGAACGATGACGAACTGGCGGGTCTGAGACCCGCCACCACATCGGACCATCGCCCAAACCACCGGTGGGCGTGGGAACCCGCGCCCCCTGCATCAGGACCACCACTCCCGCATGATTCATGCCGCGGTGTCCATGGCGTCCCATGTTCAAGCGGCACGCCGTCAACCGCCAGCGCTGTTCGATTCTGGTGGGCGGGCCGGATATATCCGGCCCCTACGAGTACCACCACCCCCCACCGACAATCCAGATCCATTTGTAGGGGAGGCACATGTGCCGCCCGTCGCCCCGGACGTGAACCGCGCCGTCCATCATCACGACCGCTGGGGACACCATTCCCGCATGGTTCATACCGCAGTGTTCATGGTATCCCCGTGTTCCAGGGGTACACCACCTAACATCGGCGCTGTTCAATCCTGATGGGCGGGACGGATGTATCCGGCCCCTACGAGTACCACTACCCCCCACCGACAATCCAGGTCTGTTTGTAGGGGAGGCACATGTGCCGCCCGTCGCCCCGGACGTGAACCGCGCCGTCCATCATCACGACCGCTGGGGGCACCATTCCCGTATGGTTCATGCCGCGGTGTGCATGCTGTCACCGCGTTCAAGCGGCGCGCCGCCAGCCGTCGGAGCTGTTCGACTCTGGTGGGCGGGCCGGATATATCCGGCCCCTACGAAGGAATCATCCTCCTCCCCACCCCGTCAGACGGGTGCGGCAGCGCGCACCCCACGCGTGGATAGTCAGCCGTTGTCCCACGTGTGCCGAACAAACAGAAAAGGGGCACAGTTGCCTGCGCCCCTTAGGATTGCGAGTTGTTGGTAGCGGGGGTTGGATTCGAACCAACGGCCTCCGGGTTATGAGCCCGACGAGCTTCCACTGCTCTACCCCGCGATGTGCGTCTCCGCACTATCACTGTCTATACGTTTTGTGTCCGACTTGACGTAGGTCAAGGCCTCGGTCATTAGTACGGCTTAGCTGAACACATTACTGTGCTTACACATGCCGCCTATCAAGCAGGTGGTCTTCCTGCGACCTTACCTGGTTAACCCAGTGGGAGATCTCATCTTGAGGTGGGCTTCGCACTTAGATGCTTTCAGCGCTTATCCCATCCAGACATAGCTACCCAGCATTGCTCCTGGCGGAACAACTGGCACACCAGAGGTCTGTTCCTCCCGGTCCTCTCGTACTAGGGAGAACTCCTCTCAAATCTCCGACGCCCACGGCGGATAGAGACCGACCTGTCTCACGACGGTCTGAACCCAGCTCGCGTGCCGCTTTAACCGGCGAACAGCCGGACCCTTGGGACCTTATCCAGCCCCAGGATGCGACGAGCCGACATCGAGGTGCCAAACCTTGCCGTCGATATGAACTCTTGGGCAAGATAAGCCTGTTATCCCTGGCGTAGCTTTTATCCGTTAAGCTACGGCCTTTCCACTCAGAACCGTAGGATCACTTTGCCCGACTTTCGTCCCTGTTCGACTTGTAGGTCTCACAGTCAAGCTCCCTTATACCAATACGCTCTACGCACGATTTCCATCCGTGCTGAAGGAACCTTTGGACGCCTCCGTTACCATTTAGGAGGCAACCGCCCCAGTCAAACTACCCACCAGACATTGTCCCCGCATCAACGGGTTAGAGCCATAACTGAACAAGAGTGGTATTTCACCGGTGGCTCCACCGAGGCTAACGCCCCAGCTTCACAGCCTCCCACCTATGCTACACATGCCCAGTCAAAGCTCAGTGCCAAGCTATAGTAAAGCTGCCAGGGTCTTTTTGTCCGGCCGCGGGTAGAGGGCATCTTCACCCCCAATTCAATTTCACCGAGTCCCCCGTTGAGACAGCGCCCAAGTCGTTACACCTTTCGTGCGGGTCGGAACTTACCCGACAAGGGATTTCGCTACCTTAGGACCGTTATAGTTACGGCCGCCGTTCACTAGGGCTTCGGTTCAAAGCTTCAGGCTTGCGCCCTGACCTCTCCCCTTAACCTTCTAGCACCGGGCAGGTATCAGCCCGTATACATCAGCTTTTTCGCTTTAGCACGGACCTGTGTCTTTGTTAAACAGTCGCTTGGGCCAATTTTGTGTCCCCGTCTCATAGAGACGGGCCCCCTTATTCCGAAGTTACGGGGTTAGATTGCTGAATTCCTTAACGAGGGTTATCTCGAACACCTCGGGACCTTTATCCCCGCCTACCAGTGGCGGATTGCGGTACGGACGCCTGATCGTCTAGTAACGAGGTTTTTCTCGCCAGTGTGGAATCAACTGAGTCTTCTCCGGTTGCCCATCGAATTCCCCCTGTTCTCAGCTTAACGCCGGAGTGGATTTGCCTGCTCCGACACGCCTAAAACCAGGAACACACCATGTCCAATAGGCATGCTCAATCTATCCTACTGTGTCCCCCCTTTACCTTAAAACGAAGATCTGGCGGTGTAGGAATATTAACCTACTGTCCATCGCCTACCCCATTAGGGTTGGGCTTAGGGCCGACTAACCCTATGCCGATTAACGTTGCATAGGAAACCTTAGGCTTACGGTGGGCATGGTTTTCACATGCCTTCACGCTACTCATGCCAGCATTCTCACTTGTCTCCGCTCCACCACAGCTTACGCCATAGCTTCACTGCAAAGACAACGCTCCCCTACCAATCGCTTGTTAACAGCGATTCCATAGCTTCGGTAATAGACTTGAGCCCCGCTAAATTATCGGTGCGGTGTCACTCGACCAGTGAGCTGTTACGCACTCTTTAAAGGATGGCTGCTTCTGAGCCAACCTTCTGGTTGTTTGTGCAACGCCACCGCCTTTTCCACTTAGTCTATTTTAGGGACCTTAGCTGATGGTCTGGGCTGTTTCCCTCTCGACTACGGAGCTTAGCCCCCGCAGTCTCACTCCCAGGATTACACCTACGGTATTCGCAGTTTGGTTGAGTTTGGTAACCTCACGGTCCCTAGCTCATCCAGAGCTCTACCCCCGCAGGCTACAACCTGAGGCTGCACCTAAATGCATTTCGGGGAGAACCAGCTATTTCCGAGTTCGTTTGGCATTTCACCTGCACTAACCACAACTCATCCGAGAATTTTGCCTAATTCACCAGTTCGAGCCTCCACTCGGTTTTACTCGAGCTTCACTCTGGTCATGGTTAGATCACTCGGTTTCGGGTCTAATTCATGCGACTCGACGCCCTATTAGGACTCGCTTTCGCTTCGGCTCCACAACGAACGTTGCTTAACCTTGCCACATAAATTAACTCGCTGGCTCATTCTTCAATAGGCACGCCATCAGTCCGCCGAAGCGAACCTCTGACTGCTTGTAAGCACAGGGTTTCAGGTTCTATTTCACTCCCCTCCCGGGGTACTTTTCACCTTTCCCTCACGGTACTGGTTCACTATCGGTCATCAGCAATATTTAGCCTTGGAGGGTGGTCCCCCCAGATTCCCACGGGATTTCACGTGTCCCGTGGTACTCAAGAACGCAAGCAGAGATTTCTATCCTTTTACCTACGGGACTCTCACCCTCTATGGTTGCCCGTTCCAGGGACCTTCGATTAGGATGAAATTTTGTAACTCTGTGATGGATCAAGTCCATCTACTCGCGCCTTACAACCCCGACGTAGCTTGCGCTAGATCGGTTTGGGCTCTTCCCCTTTCGCTCGCCACTACTAAGGGAATCTCTTTTGATTTCTCTTCCTCGGGTTACTAAGATGTTTCAGTTCGCCCGGTTTGCCCCCGCGTGAGCGGGTGCCTGAGTTCTACTCAGGCGGGTTGCCCCATTCGGGAATCCCCGGCTAAGCTAGCTAGACAGCTAACCGAGGCTTATCGCAGTCATGCCGCGCCCTTCATCGCTCGCTGATGCCAAGGCATCCACCCTGTGCCCTTGTTCCCTTGACCTACATCAAGCCGGACACAAAACGTATTCAGTTGTTAACGTGCGGACGTGCAACTCGCAAAACAGAATTCTACCTGAGGTGGTCGTTGCCTGTCAAACGCCCCCGCTCTCCCCACCACACCGTCTTCCCGTTTCGCAACGCAAAGACGACGTAGTATATCAGACCCTGACGGCCTTTCCAACAGGTTTCAAGACCCCTGGGACACAAATCGCGCCATGTTCCCCGACTTGAAGGAGACAGGCACGATGTCGTTGATCGTCAGCAGTCCCGGGCACGCGTTGATGACTGCCGGAATCAGGTTCACTGCCATCGCCACGGTGCCGTAGTCACCGTGCCAGCACGGCGTCACACGAGCCCGAATCTCCGGTGTGCCGAACAGCGCCACCTCGTCGTATGACGGCTCAGCCCCGAGGTACGCGGCGAAGTCCAACCGTATCTTCTCTTCCCCCGCCACGATGCCTACCGCCTGTTGTATGGTTCCCTTCACCTGCCCCGCGGCCACACTGAAGTGCTCCGACGATACGGGACTCTCCGCAACCACCGGGTCCGGGCCACTCACGCGAACCTCGTCAAGCGTCCACCCCAGGGCATCGGCTATGAGGTTCATCGATATCTCCAACCCTACATGCCCGGTGATGGCGCCCGATGCCGTCGCCTTGCGGTACGCCTCAACATCCATGCCGGCGCCGATCTTCTTCTGGAACGGCTGCCGCCTGGGTGTCGCATCCATGCGGCGGGTGATGAGGACACGCTGCACATCCGTGCAGGCCGCCGACAGTACGGACGCCCTGAGGTCCATGAGGAAACCTGGGTTGATGCCCGTTCCGAGCATCGTTACGCCGTGCTTCCGGCACAGCTCATCGTACTTCGCCGTCAGTCCGGCGTCGATGAACCTCGGGAAGGCCAGCTCTTCGCACGTAGATATCACGTTGCAGCCGTTGCGTATCGCCACCTCGGTCTGCGGCAGGAACTGCTTCAAGGGCGATACGGTCGTGTAGATGGCGATGTCCGGCCTGGTCTCCTCGAACACCCGCGCCGCATCTCCTGTGACCCTCACTCCGCACGGCCCAAGCCTGGCCACTTCGCCCAGGTCCTTCCCCTCCAGTTCGGGCGCGACGTCGACAGCCCCCACGTACCGGAGGCCCTGTCGCTCCGCCAGAATATGCTTCACCACACGAAGCCCCATGGGGCCGAGCCCCACATGCACTGCCCGTATGTCTCTGTCCACGTTCAACTGTCCCTTCCTGGCATTGATGTCAGTACAGAATGCGAATGAGATGCCTCTGATACCGGCGCAGCACCAGTGTCACAGCGCCTCCCACAATCACAATGGCAGGATGCATCGTTATCACGATGCCAAACACACACACCAGCAGCACGATTCTCACCTCGCGGCGCAATTTGCCGTCGCACCACCCGGTGATCGCGGTTGCGAGCAGGAACATCGCGATGAGCGCGCCGACGACAAAGTACAGGACATACGCCACCGCCGCTGCGCTCCAGTCGCCTATCGTCACCAGGAACAGCTGCGGGTGCAGGAAGTACACGTAGGGGCCTACGTAGCCGGCCGAGGCGTACTTCACTGCATTCATCGAGGTCTTCCAGAAGTCTCCCCTCGCCAGCGCAGACCCCGCATACGATGCAAGCGCCACAGGCGGCGTAACATCGGCGAGAATACCGAAGTAGAACACGAAGAAATGCGCCGCGAGGAGCGCCACCGGTGTCGAGAAGCCGGGCACCGGCACTCCGTACAGTTCAGTGCCCTTGACCACGAGGAAGATAGCGGGCGCCACAACCAGCGACGTGATGATGTAGTTGGCGGTCGTTGGCACGCCCATGCCCAGTATGAGGCTGAACAACATCGCCAGCGGAAGCAGCAACAGCAGCGTGCCGCCGGTGAGCGAGACAAGGTTGTAGCCGATGGAGGTGATGAGGCCGGTCATCGTCAGCACCGCCTGTATCAGGCCAGCCGCGGCCGCCGCCAGCATGACGCTCACGCTGGTCTTGCTGGCAGCAACGATTGCATCATACGTGGCGGAGGACATCGCCCGTCCCTCCGCGCTTCGCGCAAGCAGCGAGACGACGATGGTCACCAGTATCCCCACGATGCCCGATAGCAGGAGGACCTGCTCGCTTCTCAGCCCGGCAAGCCGTGCCACCGCGATGAACGTGATGAACAGCACGCTCACGAAGAACTTCTCATTGCGGCTCACATGCCGTGTGAACGACAGCGCCACCAGCGCCAGCACGAGGAGGAGCATCGCCGTGACGGCGACCGTATCGAAGCGGCTTCCCATGAACATAAGCACCGTCGTGGCGCCTACTACACCGACGTAGAGCGGCTCGGAGCCATGGATGGCATCTTTCGAGATCCACGCCACCCACACTGCGATGCCCAGCGATGCGACCGCGCATATCTGTGGCGGCAACCCCCTCAGCAACGCAGCAGTGATGACCACAACGGGCAGAAGCAGATACAACTTACGCAGATAGCCCCGGAGGGGTCGCTGGCGGGGCAACCCGCCGAGGCCCAGCCGCCTCGTTTCGAGGTCGACAAACACGTACACGCTGAAGTAGTACACCAGTGCCGGGATGATTGCCGCGACTATGATGGTCCTGTAGGGAATGCCCAGGAACTCGGCCATGATGAACGCGGCGGCGCCCATGATGGGCGGCATCAACTGGCCGCCCGTTGACGCAACCGGCTCGATGGCGCCGGCCACCTCAGCCGGGTACCCCGCCTTCTTCATGAGGGGTATGGTGAACGTACCGGTGGTCAGCACATTCGCAACCGAACTGCCGCTCACCGTACCCATGAGTCCGCTGGACACAACCGCAGCCTTGGCGGGCCCGCCGGGCCTCGGTCCGAACACGGCGATCATGAACTCCGTGATGTAATCACTCACCCCGATGCGCAACAGGAACGCGCCGAAGAACACGAAGGCGAACACGTAGGTCACCATCACCATCAGCGGGATGCCCAGTATGCCTTCATCGAACACAAGTTGCTGCGTGATGCGCGGCCAGCGGAATCCAAGTTCCACCACACCGTACAGGAGGAAACAGCCTACCACTGCGGGAAGTACCCATCCCACCACGCGGCGCGTGGCCTCAAGCACAAGCACCACCGTAGTGAGTCCCATCACGATGTCCGCAGGCTTGACCTCGGCGTTCTGCGCATACCTGCCGTAGACGAAGAAGATGTAGAACGCGCAGGTTGCACCGAGCGCGGCAAGCAACCAGTCGGTGACGCCCACCCTGCGGGAGTCAACCGACTTCCGCCGCGCCGGGTAGAGGACAAACGCGATGACAAACACCATCGCCAGCACGAACGCCATGCCCTGCTTGGTCTGGAACGTGTGCCGGAGGAAGGCCAGTTCGACGCCGAACCGCATGAACAGGGAATAGAGTGTGTAGTTGAAGTTGAAGAAGAAGACGACCTCATAGAGGCCGAAGAGCAGGGCAGCTCCCGTCGCGATACGAGCCGGCCATGAGACGAGCGCCCTCGTCAAGTGTATCCCGGGTTCGCGCGGCGTCTCTTGCTCACTCATGGTAGATTCGACTGGAGAGGCACGCTACACGTCAATCGACACGCGAGCCAAAGCGGGCGCCGACGGAGTCGAGGATGGAGACGGCGACAGGTACCCGGCGTACGCGAACGACGACTCGAGACGGGAGGTCGGGTCCCCGAAATACAACCGTGCCATCCACCGATATCTCGACCTGGTTGAGCGGAAGAAACCAGTAGTCGAGTGTGCGTCCGATATCGATATCCAGTTCCCTGACATAGAAGCCCTCTGTATAGGAATCATACTCACCGGGAAGCCCCGCGCCCGAGGACTGCCATCTCATCCGGACGAGTCGTGCTCCGCGGCTGTCGACGACGTATGTCTCCTCAACCCACGTCTGCTCGACGCTGTGCACATAACCCACGATGACACTGATGTCGTCGTGGAGTCGCACCCGCTGCGCGGGGAGAGAGGCGCCTGCCGCAATCTCCACCACCCAGACCGGCAGACATAGTGCGAGCAGGAGCAGAAGAGGGAGAAGACGTCTCACGGTCCTTCCTGCCGTTCCACACTCGCCGGACAAATACGGCGCCACGGGCCTTGACGAGCAATGATACTATAGTTGTAGTATAGAATGATACCCGTGAGGGGTCGGGCATGCCCGACCCCTCACTAGAACGAGTTCACGTGCCGTCGCGCTCCGGACCAGCAAGCGGGCCGCCTCACGTCGATACGAGTCTCGGGTACGTCAGAAGAAGGAGGACAACAGGTGCGAACTACTGCCAGGACTGCTCTCAGACTCCTCTTGTTGATGGTGGTCGTCTCGTCGCTGCTTGTCGGCACAGCCGGCTGCACCAGTAGCGGAACAAAGATAACCATCTTCACAGGCGGAACCGCAGGGGTCTACTTCCCGCTGGGTTCCAAGTATGCAGAGATGCTCAACAAGCACTCCGACCTCATCGACGCGAGCGCCGTCACCAGTGGAGCGAGCGTCACCAATGCGAAAGCCATCGGCACGAACGAGTGCCAGGCCGCCCTGCTGCAGAATGACGTGTCCTACTACGCACTGAAGGGCACCAACATGTTCGATGCCCCGGTACCGGAACTGCGCGGCGTGGCGTGCCTTTACCCCGAGACCATCCAGTTCGTCGTGCTGGCTGACAGCCCCATCAAGTCGCTTGCCGACCTTGCCGGCAAGAACGTGGCAGTCGGCGCGCCGGGCAGCGGTACGGCAGTGGCGTGCGAGCAGATACTCACCGCTGCGGGTGTTTGGAATAGCATCACTCGCTTCGATCTGAACTTCGCTGAGGCTGCGTCCGCCATCAAGCTGGGCGAAGTCGATGCAGGGTTCATCGTGGCCGGCGCCCCGACGCCAGCGATCGAGGAACTCGCAATCTCTTCTCCAGTGCGCATCCTCGACATCCCCGATAACGTCCTCAACGGACTGCTGAGCGCAGGATACCCGTTCTACGTGCGCCAGTTGATACCTCACGGCACCTACGGCATGACCGGTCAGCAGGTCGCCACGGTGGCCGTGCAGGCGATGCTCGCCGTGCGCAGCGACCTCACCGAAGCGGTAGTTTACGACAGGCTTGATGTCCGGAGTTGGCGACCCAGTGGAAGGTTGAGTTGGGGATGGCGTGGGAGACGAACAGCCGGCAACGACCACAAGGACGACTACCACAACCGAAAGTGCCAACGCTGGTATTCTCCAAGTCATTTAACCACCTCCTAGCAGTTATGCAGGGTTGCTCCTCGGTCTACGTTCGGACAACCCCAACGCAATCTCTCCCTCTTTCAGCACTCAAAGCATCCTCTACCAGCAAACTGTAATCTGGTCTCGAGGCCACTGGGACAGTTTCTCACAGCCATTCTTGGTAATCACAACTTCGTCTTCGATGCGGAGACACTGCCCGTGCGGATACTGCGTCGTGATCTCTCCAGTTGGCCACTGCGTTTCCACAGCTAACGTCATTCCCTCCAGAAGTTCCTGCGGATAGTCGATGCTCCAGCTTCTTCCAATCGCAGGCGTCTCATATTGAGCGAGGCCGATTCCGTGTGCCCATTGGGCCATGGTTGCATCGTCTTCATCTTTGTATCCGTACTCTTCGGCCTTCGGCCAGCCTGCGACCATGTCTCTCGTGCTATAGCCCGGCTTCATTCGGCTAATCGTCTGGTCGGTGAGGTCTCTCGCCTTATCCCAGCACTCTTTCTGCCGCTTGGTCGGTTCTCCGCAACTGAAGGAGGCGTAGTAACAGGTTCGATAGCCATGGTAAGAGATGTTGTAGATGTCTATGAGTATGATGTCCCCAGGCCTGATTAGGCGATCTGAGATTGTGTTCGCAATGGGATATGAGTGCGGTCCTGAACACACATGCCCTCCTTCAACCGCCTCGGCCCCACATTGAAAACTGCGCCTACTGATCTCGGCCCATACTTCTCTCTCGGACACACCCGGCCTAATCATCTCCTTGGCGGCTTGGAAGCCGGCTTCGCATATCGCGCAGGCGCATCTCAACAATTCGATCTCATCGCGCGTCTTCGTGAGTCGAGCCATGGCCATAGCAGCTGCCCCTTCTGGGGACACTCTGACTCCCGCTTCCTTCAAGGCCTCGACCACGAATGGTCCAGCTCCATCGACACCGATCACGCCATCAGTGATCCCAGTCTCTTTGAGTTCTTGTTTGATCTGGTTTACGAACTTGCTAAGTTGGAACTTGTATGCCGGCAAGTTTGTGAATACCATTTCCGGTGGCATCGCAATCGACGGTCGCGTGTCCAAGTCGTCAACTGCATACTGAAGCGCCTTTGCATTCATTCCAGCATCGTGGTGTATCGGGTTACCTCCGGTAGGAAATAGGACGTACTTGTATCCGCTATATCCAGTCGCACCGGAACGTCCCACTGTCAAGTAGCGCGCGTTCGCGCCGTCAAATGTCAAGAGACCGTCCAGTTTGTACTTCTCAAGCCAAGTCGCTGCCTTCGCACGACGCTCTCTCGTTAGCCTCGCGAAGTCAACTGTCCCGCCGTAGTCCGTCTTGTACTTTCCGTATGGCATTGTCGGGCCTCCCTTTCTTAGTTGCTATTGGGTCAGAAGCTTGATCGCCACCTACTCTCCCAAATCAGAACCCCCTTCTCCTCTTCTCAATGTTTCTGCTACGTTCTACATTCCGCTTGGCACCTGGTATCTAGGTGCGCAGTGACCCACGCTGATCGTCGTATGTACCGCACCAGCGAGACGTGAACATGGCTAGTACCTTTGCACAGTTGACGACAGAGTCCAATTCAACATACTCATCGATTCCATGGAAATTCCTTCCTGTTGGTCCGATTGTGGCCGCCGCGATGTTGAATAGACCGGCAAATCGAGAGTCCATCCCCCACGGAACACCGACCACTTCGACTTTGGTGCCCATGACTTGCCCCATTACAGACTTGAGCATCTCGGCAAATGGGTGTTGAGGATCCTGTTTCCAAGCGATCGCCCCCCTTTTCATCCAAGTGATTTCGGGAGGATGCGACGCTAGCCAATCGTCATGCTGTACAACGCGGTCTATGGCTTGCTCAACTTGTGACTTAACGCCTTCAGGGTCTTCATCGGGAATGTAGGACATGCGACATTCGATCTCTGCCCAGCCCGCCACCGTTGTACTGGAGTCTCCAGCTCTGTATGTGCCAATGTTGAGGTGACAAGACCTCGGATGATCTCTCTCGAAGATGGGATCATGCACGCGTGTCGCCCGGGCCTGGTCGAGATCCATGAGCTCGTCGTATATGCGATTAAGCTTTCCAATCGCATTGACGCCTAGATGAGAGAGTCCCGCATGAGCCGGTCGGCCTAGGACTCTCACCCGGAAGAATAGAATGCCAGTATGAGCCAACGTAAGGACAACTTCTTGATTCGGTTCAACGACTATCATCCCGTCGGCAGTGATACCTTGGGCCAGACATGCCAATGTGCCTCCGCCAGCAAGAGGCTCTTCCTCAATCACGCTCTGGAGGATGACTGTTCCTTGTAGTCTCAAACCAAGCTCGATCAGGCACTTGAGAGCATAGAAAGACGCCACCAGACCGCCTTTGGTATCGCACGCTCCACGCCCATACACTTTGTTCCCAATCACCCGTCCTTCCCACGGGGGCACACTCCATTCACCCACAGGTTCTGGAGAGACTACATCGATATGACCATTTAGGATCAAAGATCTCGCTGAAGTGGCACCGTGCAGTATGCCAACGATATTGGGGCGCCCTTCGTAACTCCAATTGGACGGAACGAACGCACTATGTTTCCGTAGTCTCTCTATATCCGCTTCGAGTGAAATGACCTCGAGATTTAGACTTGAATACAGCTCATGCATGAACCGCTGAGCCGCAGCCTCGTCCCCGGTCATGCTCGGAATGCTCACAAGCCTGCATATGGTTTCAGCAATCTCCGGCACGTGGGTACTCAGGTAGTTGTCAATCCCGTCGTCTATGTCGGTCAAATTCACATCTGCACTCCGTCTACTGATTGCCTAGCCGATGAGACCTCACATCGAACAATACTGGCTCGTTCCCTTGACTGACTTCGTTGCCACAGTTCACGAAGACCTTCTATGGTGCGAACGTCAGTGCCAGAGTCTACGTATCCCAATTGAAAGCTGACCAACTGGTTTGCAGCCTTCGCAATGATCTCGAGGGAAGACCGTCGTTCTTCCTCTAGTGTGTATGTCACTGCGCCCAGAGCGATGCTCGCAACCGCAGCACCGGAAATGTCTCGAACTGGCGACGCCACGCCCCACACCCCAACCAGGGTTTCCTCATCGCTATATGCGAGTTGAGACCTTCTGACACCTGCCAAGACACTGAGTAACTCACTTCTGGTACCTATCGTCTTCGCGGTAAGGCGCTCAAGCTCTTCATCAGGATATACGTCACGAATGATCTCCTCGTCGCTCAAGGTAGACAGAATCGCCTTACCTGCTGACGACGCATGTCCCGGAAGAATGGTTCCTACTTTGAGTTCCCATCTTATCGAGAGTCGCGATTCCTCTCGCAGTACACAGATGACACTCTTTCGGTTCGGTGTTGGCACATACATTGTTGCCACTTCGCCAGTCAGAGCACTCAGTTCTTTGACAATGGGCCTCGCCACCTGAACCAAACTCGTGGATCTTGGAAACAGGCTGCCGATGGCGAATAGTCCTGCCCCAATTCCGTACTGCCTAGTGTCTTCATTCTTCTGGAGAAATCCACCTTGCGTTAGTTGATGCAGAATTCGATGCACAGTCGCTTTGGGCAAACCAGACCGGCTATACAAGTCGCTAGCTTTCAACTGAGGATGCGCTACGTCAAAGCTAGACAGTACCCGCATCACCCTACCAACCGAACCTGAAGCACTTGCGTGTTCCTTATCCATGGCCATTGAGTCTCATATGTGATACTTATACGGCATACGGTCCCTTATATGAGCATCATGTGAGACCCTATCACGGTCAATGGACATTGTCAATAGGCTCTTCAGTAACCGTTTCTATTGACGCAACACGTAGTGAGTGGACGCAGCCGAACGGCGCAGATTGACCCTCAAAGGAGCGGACACTATACTCTCAGACACCTCGATTCGCCCGTGTGAGCGGTCGGGCACAGAACTCATGCGAAAGGGGTCCCGTATGGATAACGCAGCTCGAACCATCGACTCACATGACACTGGAGCGCAGGGCGACCGGCCAACGCGCTTCAAGGTTGCCGCCGTCCAGGCGTCGCCGGTGTTTCTGAACCGTGACGCGACTGTCGAGAAGGGCTGCGCCCTCATCGCTGAGGTCGCCTTGGCCGGAGCACGCCTCGCGGTGTTCCCGGAGACCTGGATCCCCGGCTATCCGGCATGGGCGATGGCTGATTCGCGTTGGAACCATGCTCCGTCAAAACAGGTGCACGGATTGCTCTACCGCAACGCGGTGGAGGTGCCCGGTCCCGCGGTAGAACGCCTGTGCGAGGCGGCGCGGCGAAACGGCATCGCGGTAGTGATGGGCATCAACGAGCGAATGTCCACGGGCACGTTGTATAACTCCATGCTGTTCATCGACCGCGACGGTACGCTGCTTGGTACCCACAGGAAGCTCGTGCCCACGTACCACGAGCGCATGGTGTGGGGACGGGGGGACGGCTCAACGCTGTCCGTGTTCGACTCTTCCGTGGGCCGCCTCGGCGGCCTCGTCTGCTGGGAGCACTGGATGCCGCTGGCACGCTATACGCTGTATGCACAGGGAGAGCAGGTGCATGCCGCCGTCTGGCCCAGCGCGCCGGAGACGTTCCTGCTGTCGTGCCGCACGATGGCTTTCGAAGGGCGACTCTTCGTTGTGGCCGCCGCCGGCTACCTCACGCGGTCGATGCTCCCGCCTGACTTTCCTCTGGCGAAGGAGATGGAAGCGCTGCCGGCGGAACTGTGCCATGGAGGCAGCGCCGTCATCGGGCCCGACGCACGCTTCATCGCCGGGCCGGTGTATGGCTGCGAGACCATCGTCTACGCCGACATCGACCTGGACCGGATACCGGAGGAGAAGCAGTTGCTCGATGTTGCGGGACATTACTCCCGTCCGGACGTCTTCTCCCTGTCGGTGAACCGACGGCGAATGGACCCGCTCACGTGGCTCGAGGCCTGACCGCCCGCTACCCGATGTAGCCGTCGCGAATCAGCATCTCGGCAACCAGCACGGCGCCCCTCGCGGCGCCCATCTTCGTGTTGTGCGATACGAGCACGTACTTGATGCCGTTCTCCAGCACGGAGTCCTCTCTGACGCGGCCAACCGTGGTGGCCATGCCCCCATCATTGTCCCTGTCGAGACGCGGCTGAGGCCTGAAGGGATCGTCGTTCACACGTATCATGTGCGCCGGCGCCGACGGCAGGCCGGCAACGTCGGAATCTCCGGCGAACTCGCGCATCGCCTTGATTACCGACGATACATCGCACGGCTTCTGGGTCGACGCAAACACCGTCTCGGTGTGCCCCTCGAGCACGCACACGCGCGTGCAGGTGCAACTCACCGCAAACGGAGCGGGCCGGATGTGGTCGCCTTCCAGGACGCCGAGTATCTTCTGCGTCTCGCGCTGGACCTTCTCTTCCTCGTTCGGGATGTATGGGATGACGTTGTCGAGGATGTCCAGTCCGATGACCCCCGGGCTGCGTCCGGCGCCCGACATGGCCTGCAGCGACGTCATGATGACGGACTTCAGTCCAAACGCGTCCAGCAGTGGCTTGAGCGTGATGGCCAACCCGATGGTCGTGCAGTTGGGGTCGGGCGTTATGAAACCCTTCCAGTTGCGGCGCTTGCGCTGAGTCTCCAGAAGACGGGCGTGACCGGGATTCACTCCGGGAATGAGCACGGGCACGTCTTCCTCGTAGCGGAACGCCGATGCCGTGCTGATGACCGGGACCTCCGCGGCATACTGAGGCTCCAGCGTCTTGGCCGGGCCTGAATCGATGGCCGAGAATACGAGGTCGATGTCCTTTGTCGACATCTCCGTGGCGTTGACCACCGGCATGTCCATCAGGTCCTCCACCGGCGGTTCTGCACAGAACCATCGCACGGCGCCCGATGACTGGTCGGTAATCGCTTTGCGGTAGCTCTGTCCCGCCGACCGCTCCGATGCCGCCAGGGCCGTCACCCGTATCCACGGGTTGTCCTTGAGCGCCACCAGGAACTGCTGACCGACGATGCCCGTGGCGCCGACTACTGCTGCCCTCAACATGTGGATGCCTCCCGCGACTATATGTGAGCCCTAGAGTGTACCACAGGGGAATGACGGCGCTACGCGCATGCGACGCACGGGCGCCGGAACCGTCTTCACGTGTCGCGAGCTTGACGCCGCGCCGTGTAGTAGAATCTGCGTTCAGAGACGGCGCTTGTAACTACAGTAAGGAGCAGCATGAGCACATCCAACCTCGAAGCGATATTCAACCCCCGCTCGATTGCGATAGTGGGGGTCTCGACGAAGGCGACTCGCGGCCAGCTTGGTGGCAACAACTACCTCGACGCTATGATCAGTTGCGGATTCAGGGGGCCCTTGTACCCCGTGAATCCCAAGGGCGGCGAAGTTCGCGGACTCACCGTGTATCCGTCGGTGGGGGACATCCCGGGCCCCGTGGACTATGTCGTCTCCGCTATCCCCGCGTCCGGCGCACTGCAGCTGACGAAGGATTGTGCCGCCAAAGGCGTGAAGGCGATCCACTTCTTCACCTCCGGCTTCTCTGAGCTGGGCCGTCCAGAGGGAATCAAACTCGAGAAAGATGTCCTCGCTATCGCTCGTGAACATGGCATCCGCGTGGTCGGACCAAACTGCATGGGAGTCTACGTTCCCAGTTCCGGGGTGTCATTCCTCAGCGACCTGTGCAACGAGAGCGGGCAGGTGGGTATCATCTGCCAGAGTGGAGGCAACGCCATCTACGTGCTGCGCGAAGCCGCGAACCGCGGCGTGCGCTTCAGCAAAGCCGTCTCGTACGGCAATGCGAGCGACGTCAATGAGTGCGACCTCATGGAATACATGGCCGATGATCCCGACACGGGAATCATCATGGCCTACATCGAGGGAGTCAAGGATGCACCGCGCTTCAAGAAAGCTCTCCAGCGTGCAGCGAGCAGGAAGCCGGTCATCGTGCTCAAGGTGGGCGTGACGGAATCCGGCGCCCGCGCGGCGGCATCGCACACCGGCTCGCTGTCCGGAGCCGACCGGGTATGGGATGGATTGCTGCAGCAGGTGAATGCGGTGCGCACATCGACGATCGAAGAGTGGATCGATATGGCCGTGACGTTCACCTTCTTCTCCGAGCCTGTGGGCAGGCGCGTGGCGCTGCTTGGGCTGGGGGGAGGAGCCACGGTGCTGGCAGGCGACGAGGCAACCAAGGAAGGACTCGTGATACCGGCCTTTCCGGATGAGATGCGGCGGCGCACCGCAGCGCTCCTTGGCAGCGAGGCGGGCACCATCATCAACAACCCTATGGACCTCTCCGCGGAGGCGTGGAATGTCGGCTACTACCCCGTGCTGAAGGTGTTTGACGAATACAAGGATGTCGACCTCTCCATCGTTCACCTCTCCCTCGGCCTCATCGCGCGTCCTCCCGATACGCACAGGGAGATATGGGACAAGCTCGTGGACGATATCGTGAGGGCGCGCAAGGACTTTCGTAAACCCATCGTGGTGGTCATCCAGATGGCGACATCACCCGACCACTATTGCTGGATGCTGGAGGCCCGGGAGAAGCTGTATCGGGCCGGCATTGCGGTCTACAACTCGATACGCCATGCCTCCAGGTCCGGTACCCGTCTGCTGCGATACTACGAGAGGAAGAACGCCTCGGGTCGCTGAGCGAATCAGACACGGCGCCCGAACAGCTTTTCCAGCTGCGCAGCGTCGAATCGGACGACCGTCGGCCTGCCGTGGGGGCACGTCCGCGGTTGTGCGCAGCGTTCCAACTGCTGAATCAGCTGCCGCATTTCGTCCGGCGTCAGTTGCCGTCCGGCTCTGACAGCGGAATGGCACGCCACGGTAATCGCGAGACGCTCAAAGGCGTCGGAGTGGCTTACCCCGGACAGTTCGTGCAGAAGGTCGTGCAGCATTGCCCCGGCATCGGCATCCTTGATGGCTGCCGGAACGCTGCGCAACAGGTAACTGCGGTCGCCGAAGTGTTCCAGAGAGAATCCCAGTTCTGACAACTCGGCCTTCACCGCGGCCAGCAGCGCGTCCTCGGCGGGGCTCAACTCCACCGCGAGTGGCTCCAGCAGGCCCTGCACATCCGGTCCATGTCCGGCTGCGCGCGCCGTTAGACCGTCATAGACGACGCGTTCGTGTGCTGCGTGCTGGTCGATGAGATACAGGCCATCCGGCCCTTCAGCGATGATATAGGTGGTGAGCACCTGCCCCAGCACGCGCAGCGGCGGCAGCGCTCCGGTGCCCTCCGTTGGCGGCGCACCGGCAGGCGTGAAAGGGAACTGCGTCTCGGGCTCGCTGATGATCCAGGCGCCCTGGTCTCCCCGGTCGGGCAGGGGAAGGTGGCGCGACTCCGTTGCCACCTGAGTCCTTTCCATGGCTTCTCGCACCGCTTCTCGCACGGCCTTGAACGCCTGCTGCTCATCCGCGAACTTGACCTGCGCCTTGCTCGGATGGACATTCACATCCACCCGGTCGGGCGGTATCTGGATGTTGACGATGGCGACTGCGTTCCTGCCCTCTTGCAGCAGCCCGTGATAGGCGTCGTCGATTGCCTTGTTCAACAGGGGACTGCGAACCCAACGATGATTGACGAAGGTACTCTGGTGTCCGCGGCCGACCCTTGAGAGCGATGCAGGCGCGGCGAGTCCGGTGACGGCGAGTGAGTCGGAGTCGCGCTCCACGCGAATCATGGCTCGGGCCATCTCCGCCCCGTAGAGTTGTGCGATGACATCGCGCATGTCTCCGTTGCCGGGAGTCCGCAGCGCAATCCTGTCCTCGAGCAGCAGGCTGAACGCCACCGACGGGAAGGCGAGTGCGTACTGGCTCACGACCTGCGCGCTGTGCCCGTTCTCGGTGCTCTCCGATTTCAGGAACTTGAGCCGCGCCGGGAAGTGGCGGAAGAGACGCCTCACCGCGATTGTGGTGCCTCGCGCCCGAGGCCGGCGCTCGTGTTGCGCCACCTCTCCTCCGTGCAGGTAGAGGTAGCTTCCGGACTCTTCATCGTCGGTCCGGGTCGACACTTCAACGTCCGCGACGGCCGCGATGCTGGGCAGCGCTTCTCCCCTGAAGCCGAGCGTCTGAACGTGAACGAGGTCGTCCAGCGATTCTATCTTGCTGGTGGCGTGGCGCAGGAACGCCATCTCAACATGCGCCGATGCGATGCCTGCCCCGTTGTCAGCCACGCAGATGAGCTCCACGCCGCCCCCTCTGCATTCGATGTCGATCTTGCGCGCGCCGGCATCGAGGGCGTTCTCAACGAGCTCTTTGACCACGGAGGCCGGGCGTTCAACCACCTCGCCGGCGGCGATGCGGGAGACTACCTCGGGAGGCAGTACGTGGAGTTCCACTGGACGCGAGTTTACACGGTGGCGTGTAGCGCTGTCAACGGCCCTCAGGACAGGCTGTCGAAGCGCTCGATCTTCTCCAGGTGCGCAAGGCTGAGGAGCAATCGCTTGACGCCGATGTCGTCGAACGCCACCGTCACCACGAGGTCGCTCTTGTCCGGGAAGCAGTCCATCACCACTCCCTGCCCGAACTTCTTGTGGAAGACCCAGTCGCCTACCCTGAACTCGTCGTCGGACATGCCGTAGTGCATCGGCTGGGCGTAGACCGCGCCGCTCATGTCCACCTCATCCTCCGGCCACAGGCCGCGGGTGGAGATGATGTCGGGGCTGATGCGCTCCAGGTAGCGCGAGGGCGGATTGGCGAGGCCGTTTCCGAAAAGGCTCCTGCGGTGCGCGCGCGAGAGGAACAGGTAGCGTTGCGCCCTGGTGATGCCCACGTAGCACAGGCGGCACTCCTCCTCCATCTCCGCAGGGTCGTCAAACGATCTGCGATGAGGCAGTATGCCGTCCTCCATTCCCACCATGAACACCGCGGGAAACTCCAGCCCCTTCGCCTGGTGCAGCGTGATGAGCGTCACCGCGTTGGAGGAGTCGTCCATCTCGTCCACATCCGCTATCAGGCTCACCTTCTCGAGGAATGCCGACAGAGCCTCGTCCGGCGCAAGGTCGGCGTACTCCGCAGCCACTCCCCGGAGTTCCTGAACGTTCTGCCAGCGGTCCTCTCCGTCCTCCGACTCCATCAGGTACTCCCGGTACGCTGTCTGGGCCAGGATGTCGTCTATGAGTTCGGGCAAAGGCGTCTCATGGCTCTTCTGTATCAGGGCGTCGAGCATCTCCAGGAATTTCGTCAGCGCGTTGCTGGCCCTGGCGGCGAGGTCTTTCTGCTGGACCATCTGCGAGAGAGCCTCGTAGATGGATATCTCCCGCTCGGTGGCCCACGACTGGAGCTTGGTGAGAGTTCCCTGGCCGATGCCTCTTCCGGGCGTGTTGATGATGCGCGACAGGCTGATACTGTCGTGAGGATTGTGAACCACCCTCAGGTAGGCGACAACGTCCTTTATCTCCTGCCTGCGGTAGAATCGCGTACCGCCGACAAGTCGATAGGGCACGCCGAAGCGCATGAGGCTCTCCTCGATGGTGCGCGACTGCGCGTTGATGCGGTACATGACGGCGCAATCCCCGTACTGGAGCTTCTCGCGCTGTATGAGTTTCTCGATGGTCTGCACCACGTACTGCGCCTCATCTTTCTCGTTCAGGCACTCGCTCAGGACCACGGGCTTGCCGGTCTCATTCTCCGTCCACAGGTCCTTGTCCTTGCGCAGCGGGTTCGCGGTGATTACCTGCAGCGCCGCCTTGAGGATAGTCTTGGTTGAGCGGTAGTTCTGTTCAAGCAGCACGACCTTTGCGTCCGGGAACTCCCTCTCGAACGTCAGGATGTTGCGCAGGTCGGCAGAGCGCCACGAGTAGATGGACTGGTCGGGGTCGCCGACCACGCACAGATTGCGGTGCACGGCGGCGAGCAGCTTCACGATCTGGAACTGCGCGGGGTTCGTGTCCTGGAACTCGTCGACCAGTACGTGCTGGAAGCGCGACTGGTAGTGTGCGAGGACATCGGGTTGCGACTCCAGCAGTCGCACCGTCTTCAGCAGGATGTCGTCGAAGTCGACGGCGTCGCTCTGGGTCAGCAGAGACTGGTATCTCTGGTACACCCTCTGGACGATCTCTTCGAAGTAACTGTCTACCCCCTCCGCGTGGCGCTGTTCCGACAGCATCCGGCTCTTCGCAGTACTTATCGACGACTGTATCAAACGCGGGGGGTATTGCTTGGGGTCGAGCTTCAACTCGGTCAGACTCTGCTTTATGAGGTTAATCTGGTCGTCGTCATCGTAGATGACGAATCCGCGACTCAGCCCGATCGCCTTGCCGTCGGCGCGCAGGATGCGGCAGCAGATGGAGTGGAACGTGCCGATGCTGAGGCTGCCGGCGGTGTATCCCAGCTCTCGTGACAGGCGCTCCTGCATCTCGCGGGCTGCTTTGTTGGTGAAGGTCACCGCGAGGATGTCGAACGGATTCACTCCGCACGACGATATCAGGTGCGCGATCCGATTAGTGATGACCCGGGTCTTGCCGCTTCCCGGCCCGGCGATGATGAGCAGAGGGCCACCGCAAGCCTCGACCGCTTCACGTTGGGCTGCGTTCAAGGATGCCAGTGCGTCCATGGCGAATATGGGCGATTATACCATCGCAGCGAATCAGCGAGGAAACGACAGGGTGGGCGACTAGTAGACCGAGAGAGGGGAAGCGTCCGTAATGACGGTGTCGCACGCTTCGACGGCAGTCCTGATGTGCTTCGGAAGCGCGAACATGCCGGTGTGTGTCTGTCCGTCATAGGAGCGCAAGAGGCCTTTCACCCGCCGCTCGATGCGGGCATCCACTTCTTCGCGACTCAGAACCCCGGCGGCAAGCGTCTCGGATGCGGAGGTGAAGCCCCAGAGGCTCGAGAACGAAGGGATGTGCACTTGGTATGGCGCTGTCCGTGTGAAGACGTCCCCGATGGTGTTCACGATGGCGACGAATGCCTGAAGGTCGTACCAGCGCGATGACTCCGACTGAACCGTCATGATTCCTCCGGGCGCGAGGCGATTCTTGACGGCGGTGTAGAACTCCCGCGTGTAGAGCAACTGCGCCGGGCCGACTTCCAGGGGGTCCGGCAGGTCGATGATGATGACGTCGAATGTCCGGGGACTCTCCTCCGCGAACTTCCGGAAATCGCCGACGATGAGCTCTGTTCGCGGGTCATCGAAGGCGCCGGCGCTGAAGGAGGGCATGTACTTGCGGCAGACGGAGACTACCTGCTCGTCGAGGTCCACCATCGTCGCCTTGTCGACGGAGCGATGTTTCAACACCTCTCGCAGAGTCGCTCCCTCACCTCCGCCCGCGATAAGGACGGTGCGTGGTTCCGGGTGTGCGATCATCGCAGGCTGGACGAGCGCCTCGTGGTAGATGAACTCGTCCGCCTCGCTCGACTGTATCTTGCCGTCGAGCACGAGGCACACGCCGAAGCTCCTGGTGCGGATCACCTCGATGCCCTGGTACGCACTGCGCCCGGTGTAGAGGAATTCCTCGATGCGGTGCACCACGCCGAGGTCGGAAGACAAGCCGTCATGGAACCATGACTGCCTGATGGGAGAGGTGTCGCTCATGGTGTTGCGCCCTGCACCGGACTCGTCTGCAGCAGTCCCCGGCGCAGCTCGATAAGGGAGCAGTCGCCGGCCTCCACTGCCTGCATGATGTATCGCGCTGCCTCCTCCGGCTCCACCCGTTCGCCGCACGTAAACACGTCCACCGCGGCGTAGCCGCATTCCGGCCACGTGTGGATGGAGATGTGCGACTCCGCGATGTTGACCACTCCGCTCACGCCGTGGGGAGAGAAATGATAGAAGGAATCTCCGACTACAGTGGCGCCGCAGCGGTCCGCTGCGGTGTGAAGGGTCTCCTTGAGGTAATCGAGGTCATCGAGCAGGCGCGTGTTGCACTGCTTGAGTTCTACGAGAAGATGTCTCCCCAGGGCATACAAATCACCGTCCTCCTTGAGAACAGTAGACGTCATAAGAGAGAATGCCCAGCAATGCTGGGCATCTGCATGGAATTGTAGCGAAATAGGAACGAGGGGTCAAGGCGCGCTCGTACCGCCACGGGTCGCACCCGGCGTCCTCACGAAGCCGCTGCAACGCGCACATGAGTGCCTTGCAGGCCTGTCCTCATGCCGATTACCGCTCGCGCTGCCGTTGACCGGCGCGAACATCGGTGCTAGCATACCAGCGGCCGTTGACCTGCGAGGGCGGCGAGCCAGGACCGGGGATTCCTGAAGACACAGCCCGCTTGGATCGAGCGTCGACCGAGACGGTGAACAGGGGAGTATCCTGAAGCCCTCTCGGTGCGTGCGCCGCGAGGGCTTTTTGCTGGAGTAATGATGGCTGGCTCACTGACTGACATTCCGGGACTCAAGGTCGGGCACTACACCGATTCTACTGCGGCCACAGGATGCACGGTGATTCTATGTGAGCGCGGAGCCGTCCCGGGGGTGCACATCAGCGGCGCCTCGCCGGGTGGGAGAGACATCGAGTTGCTGCGGCCCGGGTATTCGGTCAGCCTGGTTCACGGCGTTCTTCTCTCCGGTGGAAGCGCGTACGGTTTGGATGCTGCCGCAGGCGTGATGCGGTACCTGGAGGAGCAGGGAGCGGGATTCGACACCGTGGCGGGAGTGGTGCCCATCGTCCCCGCGGCCATCATCTACGACCTCTCCATCGGAGACCCGCGCGTGCGCCCGACGGCTGACAACGCGTACGAGGCATGTTGCCTGGCGACTGCCACGCAGACCGCCGAAGGTAGCGTAGGAGCCGGCACAGGAGCCACGGTCGGCAAGTGCCTGGGCGCGGCCCATGCGACAAAAGGCGGCCTTGGCATGGCCAGTGTTGCCCTCGGCAACGATGTGTTCGTAGCAGCACTCATCGTGGTGAACGCGTGGGGAGACGTCATCGACCCGCATGGCGGCCGCACCATCGCGGGGCCGCGGGAGCTTTCTACGGGGCGCTTTCTGTGCACCGCGGACCTGCTGAAAGAGCACAGGATGCGCAGGCCGTTTCCCACCTCCAACACGGTGATAGGCGTGGTGGCCACCAACGTGCGACTGCGGAAGAGCCAGACTCACCGGCTGGCCCAGATGGCGCAGGTGGGACTGGCGCGCACCATCGACCCTTGTGGCACGATGTACGATGGAGACACCCTCTTCTTCCTGTCGTGCGGTGAGAAGCGGTGCGACATGAACGTACTGGGCGTCGGTGCGGTTGAAGCTGTCACCGAAGCGGTGCAGCGCGCGGTTCGTGCGGCGAAGGGTGTGGCAGGGGTGCCGGCTGTCAGTGACCTGAAGGAGAAATGAAATGAGAACCATGCTTAAGAGCAAGATACATCGCGCCCGGGTGACGCAGGTGAACCTTGATTATGAAGGCAGCATCACCGTTGACCGCTCGCTCATGAAAGCCGCGGACCTGTATCAGTACGAGAAGGTCGATGTGCTGAATGTGAACAATGGTGCACGGTTCAGCACCTACGTTATCGAAGGGGAAGCAGGCTCGGGCATTATCGGACTGAATGGCGCCGCGGCGCGGATGGCCGTGCCGAACGACCTCGTCATAATCGTGTCGTATCGCACGATGAGCGACGAGGACGCACGTGCCCTGCAGCCGCTCGTTGTCCATGTTGACGCTGAGAACCGCATACGGTGACGCGATGGATGTCATTCGTGGAATCGGTGAGTTGAAGTCGAGTCGCTCCTCATGGGCCCACCCCGTTGGACTGGTCCCGACCATGGGCTATCTCCACCGGGGCCACGTCGAGTTGGTTCGCCGGGCTCGGGAGGAGTCTGCCACGGTGGTCGTCAGCATCTTCGTCAACCCGACGCAGTTCGGGCCGAACGAAGATTTCGGGCGTTACCCGCGCGCGTTCGAACGCGATTGTGACATGCTTCGCGAGGCCGGGACCGATGTCGTGTTCGCACCGACCCCCACGGAGATGTACCCTCCTGAGTTCTCCTCGTGGGTGCAGGTCGAGGATGTCACTGCGCCGCTTGAGGGAGCCTCTCGCCCCAACCACTTCCGGGGCGTGGCCACGGTGTGCAACAAGCTGTTCAACATCGTTGACCCGGCGCGCGCGTACTTCGGGCAGAAGGATGCGCAGCAGGTCGCCGTCATCCACCGCATGGTGCGGGACCTCGATATGAACCTCGAGATAGTTGTCGTGCCTACCGTTCGTGAGTCCGATGGACTGGCGATGAGCAGTCGCAATGCGTACCTGAACGTTGAGGAGAGAGCTACCGCCCCGGTCCTCTACCGCGCGCTCGTGACGGCCCGCGAGATGCGGCAGGACGGGTGCCGGGACGCTGCGGGCGTGGTTCGCCGGATGTCCGAAATCATTGGGGCGGAGCCGCTGGCTCGACTCGACTACGCTTCAGTGGTCGACCCCGTGTCATTCCGGGCAGTGGAGACGCTGGAGTCCCCGGCACTCGCCGTGCTGGCGGTACGGATAGGCTCCACGCGCCTTATCGACAACATGATGCTTCAGGATTAGAAGCAGAGGGCGC
>Ga0351937_1032_pt1 | contig 47285 bp, 47 predicted proteins | sample TotcelHT113001M9_FD_206857 | JGI IMG/M metagenome (GOLD analysis project Ga0351937, IMG submission 206857) | Enriched cells from coal bed in the Powder River Basin, Montana, United States - Total cells T11 rep2 HSBNCT.T11.300.1.M9 ... | reverse complement strand
CTTGTTGCGCCTGAGCTGCTAGTTTTTGCCGGTAGTTTAGGATAGCTGCGTGCCCGGGCAATGTTTTGGTGATTTGCTGCCGTGCAGTTTGCGCCTTAAGCCCGAGAAGTGTGTTGCCGGGAGCTTTTGGAGTATAGTACTTGCGCACTTGTGCTTTATAAAGATCTAAGATCTTATGTCCCTCTTCGTCGCTCATAGGGCGAGTGAGCAGGCCCGCCATGTTTCGGTACAATGCGCGCTCCTTTGCCGTTTTGCTATGATAAGATCGCTGGTAAATTTCATCTACCACAGGCTTAACTCCTTGAACGCCTGGTTGTAAAATCTTATTATAAAGCCCTATGGCGCTTTCCCAAGCCGGCCGCATGTCTTTGGTGAAGTTTTTGGGGTCGTTCATAAATTTGACCAAGTTGTCATAGGGGTGTGTGCCTGCCGTTTGTGCTGCCTGTGCCTGCCAACCACCTAGGATACCGAGTGCGGCGCAAAGCGATATAATAATACGTTTCATGATAAGTCCTTTCTCATTTTTTGTGTCACAACGACCTATAAGGTTGTTCTGCATTTAGCATCTTTATGATTGGTTTCGATGGCCGCTTTCGTTCGTTTTTTTAGGTCATAATCGGGACTGTAATAGTGACTGTGCTGAACCTCAAAATCGAAATAACCCTTATGTCCTTCGAGGTAGTTGTCACAGGTGAGTGGGTCGCTTGCAAGTGATTCAGATTCAATGGAACTGCCAGACTTGTAGAAGAGACACTTTCTTGGCGATCCGGCTGGCGTGTATAAAAATGATGCCTTGCGACCCAGAGCGGTTTCAATATAACCCTTTTGCTCGGCGGTAAAGCCGCCAACCCCATCTTCATCGGCCTCATAGCTTGGAGCAGCGCTTGGAGTTGTGTACAACAGCCCGACGGCTCCCAATCCAACGACCAATAAGGCCATGTTTTTTAGCTTTGACATCTTCATAGCTACAATCCTCTCTATTGATTTGTTAATGAACACTGCGATATCCAAAGGTGTGATATCCAAAAGTTGTAATATAATTTTATAATAGTATTTTTGTTATTGTAAAAGCAAGATATAGGGCTAAAATATTTAGGGCTCGGGTTTAACTAAGCCTCATGCGAAAGAGCATCAGGCAAATTTCCTGGGGCATCTCAGGGTGCTTTTTGTGCAGATTGAGTCATAGCTCTAGCAAGGTTTGTGTAAATTATTTTAGGCTGTGTGCAAAGAAGTGTATCCGTGTGTATCTGTATCAAACCTGAGGAGATAGGATATGGGATTTTGGCTTTTAGGAGCGTCAGCGCTTGCTTTTACGGCTGTCTTTACATGGCCGGTTGCGCTCTGGTGGCTGGCTATTCCGGCGCTTGTGTTGCTTTGGCTTGCGTGTGAACGGCAGCAGGTAGGGTGGTGGAGTCTTTGCGCTTGGGGATTGGTTATTTATGGCGTTCATGCAGTGTTCTTGCTCAGGTCTTTTGCCACACTTTTTAGGACGGGACCATCTCTGGTTGGGGGTTGGGCTTTTTTGACGTTCTATTTTGTGCTGCATGCAGGCCTTTGGGGTTGGTGTATGGGTTTTGTGCGACAAAAACTAGTACTCCCCTGGTGTCGTTTGCTGGTCTATTGTGTACTCTCTTGGGGTTTTTTCTCCTGGATCGCGACTAGTATCTTTTGGGTTTTTGATTGCTGGGAAGGGTATCCTCTTCTTGACATACTCGCCCCCTTTGGGGCTGCGCGCTTGGGGTGTGTCTGGACTGGATTGCTTGGATTTGCGGGGGCACGGTTATTGGTGTTGGTGTATGCAATGATTTGTACGCTCGTGCTTGTGTACGTGCGCTGGTGGCTCATTCTAGCTCTTTTTGTGGTGACTATTGGTTTATTTGTGCCTCTTGCATATGTGCGAACAGAGGTTCCTGCGTGGGTCCCGTCCGTGGGCGTAGCTCATGCGGGATTTTTGCCGCTTGGGCCACAACACTCGGCAGTACGGACGGGGCAGGTTTATGGTGCGTGTCTGTGCGGCGCTGTAAGCGGCTTGCTGGCTCAATGGCCCAATGTTCGCCTTTTAATTGCTCCTGAAGCGGCATTTCCTCCATGTCTAAATAAAGATAAACCGGTATGTCGTTGCTTATCCCAAGCGCTTGAGGGGCGCCAGTTAGTGCTTGGTGCTGCACGCTCAAGTTACGAGGGGATTTACACGTCAGTCTATTTAATGGAGTCTCAGGGGATTGTTGATTGGTACGATAAGACCCACGGCATGTTTTTTATAGAACGGACCCCAAAGTGGTTTGCTGGTTTGCAAAAATGGGTAGGGTACGGCCATAGTACCATGCGGGGATTAAAGCCCGTAAAATATCTGCGTATTGGTGAGGACCAGTATGTTTTGCCCTGTGTCTGTTCTGAGCTCTTTTTTACTGATTGCATTGCGAGTTGCCCGCGCCATGTCCCGGTTGTTGCTTGTGTGAACGATGGCTGGTACCAGGGCAATCCCATTACACATCTCTTGTGGGGTGTGGCGCGCCTAAAAGCAAGTGCCCACCAGGTCTCGATTGTCTATGTATCGTTTGCGTATGCACAGGTTTTGCTTCCTGACGGATGCGTAATTCCGTTGCCGCAGTGCTGTGTTCCGGCGAGTGATCTTTGAGGTTTGTGAGCACTCGTTCAGGCCTTGCTTGGGGCCGGTTTTTTCGAAAGCTTCTTTTTTTCTGGAGTGTTAATTTCGACAAATCGCTCTTTGAGCACTTTTGCTCGCAATTTTCGCACCACATCAACCTCTTTTTGGGGAGGGAATGAGATAATGTGCTTGCGCAAGTTTCCCACAAGAACTGAGTCTAAAACGCTTGGTTCATATCGTTTGACCATCTGCTGCTGGTAGAGCGCGAGCAAGTCTTCAGCCTCTTCTCGACTTATGTATGCGGTTGCTAGGAGGCCTGCATAAACATATAGTTTGCGGCTTATAGGATTGACTGCTAGTCGAGCACAATTATCAAGTCGGCTGAACCTATCCTGCGCAATAGATGGTTCGCTGGTGGCGAGAATTTGTTGTAAAAAGTCCGGAATGTTCTCCCAATCCGTCAGAGTTGCCGGCGTGAAGTTGCCGTTATCGAGGATAAGTGTGCGCACTTCTTTGATAATGTTGGTTGCCGGGGGCTTTGGAGCGGGGCTACCCATTGCGATTTGCTGTGTGTCGCAGTGTAGGCGTTCGTGGTCCAATTGTATGCCGTAGTCTGCAAGGTTTTTTGGAGAGACGTAATGGAGTGTTCCGGTTTCTTTTTCGTAATAAGGCTTGTGGGTGTTAAAATGTGTTGTGCAAGCGGCAACACTTCCACCGGCTTGCGCCTTGGTGTCAAAGAGCGCTTCTGGTGTAGCTGCACCAGATGGCACCCCGACATAACAGCCCCGAGCCCGTCCAGTGGGTGGCGGATAGAGGAGCTTGAGCCCAAGATCGGACGCCGCCTTCTTCTCGTCGCCGGTATAGGCAGGGTCAGTTTCAAATAAAAAAGGCCTATGCGGCGATGCTCTAAGGGAAATCCCCTGAACTGTCAGCCACAGGGTGACGAGAGCCACAAGTACGTATTTTATGGTCATTGGCCCCTCTTGTATTTTTATTCTTTAAAACATAAGGCTTATAATACAATTTTATAATAATATTTTTTAACCATGTAAAACAAGTGATATGTTATTATTATCGTATTTATTAACAAAAGGGTTGTTTTGGGTGTAGGTCTGGCGAGACATTTTATCTAAACAGAAATAATACTTGCAGTTTTTTAATGCTAGGCTATTATTATTATATATAATATTTTTTTATTACCTTTCTATTACCATTCTGTTACCTAAGGATAAATCTTGAATAAAATAGTGCGATCTTGGGGTGCTGGATCTCTGGCTCTCTGTTTATTATGTGTTGTTGCGCCTGCTTCGGGTATGCAATTTTTGTTGGACACGGTCTATGGCATGGGTTCTTATGTTGGCAGTTGGGTGACCACAGCGTCTGATATGAAGCAGCTTGCAGCGGTTACTGCCGAGCTTGGAGATTTTTATGGAAGTAAAGGGACCGTCAAAACATTCGAAAAACTAAAAGACGATTACGCGCATTTGTGCGATATTTTTAAGAAAATTGATGATCAAAAGTATCCGGCCGAAGTCTTTACTGATGATGAGTGTGACTCGTTTGTTGAAGCGCTTATACTCCTTGAGTGGCTTGCAGGTCAGGTTAGAATTGCGTTTGAAGCAAAGGGGATGGTTGCCATCGGGGAATACTTTGCTCTTAAGAAACATGCGGAGCCATCAAAATATAAAGACCTTATCCTGGCTGAAAATTCCATCAGGAACGCGCTTGCAGTTAATCCTGATGAGGTAACGGTTGTGCCTAATTTAGATATTTATAAAGAGCGGCTTAAAGAAGCCTGGAACGACTATAAACTAAAAGTGCAAGTGTATGTCGGGCAAAACCGAAAAGAGAATGAGCAGGTTTATTTCCGTCACGAGCGCAACCAGATGATCTGTTCGAAGAAATATCATGACCTGTCCCAATGGAAATTGGGTGAATTTGACAAGCGAAAGCTACAACTTGGGCAGGAGAGCCCGAAGAAAAAAATGGCATAAAAACAAGATATTTTTATAGCAGAACATATGACTCGTGGGGGGCGTAGGATGACTGCGCCCCCCACAAATTTTTTATGTCACGTATTCTCGCTTGCCAAAACCAGTTACCCCTCGTACGTTAAAAGAAAGCTCAAAAACATATTTTTATGGGGTGTTTTATGTCCGTTCACAACAGTTGCGTTGGACGCTTGGAAGTTATCTGTGGGCCAATGTTTTCAGGTAAGTCTGAAGAACTTATTCGTCGCATGCGGCGTGCTCAAATTGCCAAATTGCAGACGCAGCTCTTTAAGCACTGCCTGGATAATCGCAAGACAATTGATAAGGTGCATGCGCATAACGGCGCCAGCTTGGCGGCGATTCCCGTTGATTCGGCAGAAATGATCGAACAGCTTATTATTTCCGAGACTGAAGTTGTTGGTATTGACGAGGCGCAATGGTTTTCGCCAAACCTGGTCTTGATTATTGATAAACTTGTGTCGGCGCACAAGCGGGTGATTGTAACGGGGCTTGATCTTGATTTTCGGGGCATCCCCTTTGGTTGCATGCCTGTTTTGATGGCGCTTGCTGATGAAGTGGTAAAGCTCAAATCTGTTTGCATGCAAACGGGCAAAGAGGCTCCCTGCTCCCAGCGTTTGGTAAACGGTGCCCCGGCAAAACATACCGATCCGGTTGTATTGGTGGGTGCTGAAGAGTGCTATGAGGCGCGTGCTCGCGATTGCTACGAGATCGATCGTAAGCCACTAAGCGAGTATCTGGAGCAACATTTCCCGAGCGAGACATGAGTGCAGTAAAAAATAAAAAACAATTTATTTGTAATTCCTGTGGGTATGAGGTTGCCAAATGGCTTGGCTGCTGTCCTCAGTGCGGCGCCTGGAATACTTTCGAGGAAGGAAGTGCTGCGCCCTATGCCCTTATAAAAAATGCCGTGTCGTCGATTGTGCTGCGTCCATTAACTACGGTGGTTTCTACGCCTGCTCAGCGCATGATTTCAGGCCTTAACGAATGGGATCGTGTTGCTGGTGGGGGTATTGTGCCAGGGTCGTTTGTAATTTTGACCGGCGACCCCGGGATTGGTAAATCGACGCTCTTGCTCCATATTGCCCAAAAATTGAGTGTCAATCAGACGGTTTTTTATTTTTCGTCAGAAGAGTCGCTTGAACAAGTCAAGCTTCGCGCTGAGCGGCTTGGGTGTTTAAATGAGCAGTTGCTTTTTTCTGATCATGCAAATATCGATGATATTATTGCGACGGTCTATGAGCGCAAGCCGGATCTGATTATTATTGATTCTATCCAAAATTGCTATTCGAGTAACGTTGACTATTCACCCGGCAGCATTGGCCACCTGAAAGAGGCGGCGTTTAAGCTTATGCGCTTGGCAAAAGAACAGAACGTTGCGGTGCTCGTGACGGGCCATATCACGAAAGAGGGTGCCATGGCAGGCCCTAAGCTTTTGGAGCATATGGTTGACGCTGTTTTCTATTTGCAGGGCGAAGATAAGTGGCAAATCCGGGTGTTGCGTACGACCAAAAATCGCTTTGGTGGCATTAACGAAGTCGGCTTTTTTGAGATGGGCGAGCAAGGCTTGCAGGAGCTGGCGAATATTAACCAATATTTATTGGAAGATTGGTCGCCCAACCCCGGCTCGGTGCTGGTGAGTTATATCGAAGGTTCACGGCCACTTTTGCTCGAGCTCCAGGCACTTACCATAGCCAGTCAGTATGGCATTCCCCAGCGGATTATCTCTGGGATCGATCCCAAACAGGTGGCCCTTATCGCAGCCATTTTAGAAAAATATTTACATGTAAAATTAAGCGCGAGTGATATCTTCTTCAAGATTAGTGGTGAGTTAAAAATCAAGGGCAATGCTGCTGATCTGGGCATTGCCCTTGCGCTGCTCTCGAGCTTTTTCCAGCAGCCACTACCCGCCAAATGCATGGCGATTGGTGAATTAAGCCTGACCGGGCATATCAAGCCTGTTAATTACATGGGAATACATGCTAATGAGGCTGAAAAGTTTGGCATCCAGACGCTGGTGGTTGCGCATAATCAAAAGATTGAGAAAACAGGTTGCTCGGTACGCCGCTTTACGACGGTTGCTGAGCTGATCGCATTATTTGAATAATATTTCTAGTCGACAATTTGCTTAAAATGTATTTTTTTGCTACGATGTAAAGAGTAAAATAAAGGGCACTATATACTCTATTCCTGAAGAGAACTGTGGAGGTTTCTCATGCAATCAATTTTCAAAAAAATGGTACAGTTGTGTGTTGTTGTAATGACGGTTGGGACTAGTTACCCCACAACCGTTTTGCCCTACGTGCGGCCTCTAGCCGTGGGGGCGGGTGTGCTCGCTGGAGCGTTTATTGCATGGCGTGCATGGCCCAAAGTATTTGGGGTAGGATTTGGGATGCCAAACTTACACGATCCCTACTGGAAGTACTATGACGATTTTAACCCCACAAGCAAGTCTGGGGGCAAGTATGGTACCAAAGAGAGCTGGGAGTTATCACAAGAAATTGGTCGCGATGCGCAAAAAGTTTTGGGGTATAATACGTATCCGGTAATTGGGGCGTGTGCTGCCAACGTGAACGATGCTAAAAAAGCGATTTTAATTACTGCAGAGGGGTGGCCAAATGCGCCCTACATCTGGGAGCAGTCTGCTTACGAAAAGTCGGGATTTGTGGTTAAGGGTACGACTAGTAGTCAGCTACAAAACTACCGCATGGTTGTTTCAAATAATTTCAGGGATAGTGAACTTTCGTTCCGTAATGGTATTTTCCCCCTGCTTGCGACGGCCCGCCATTTCAACCTTGGGGGTACTTTTGATCTGAAAACGATTATGCATTTGGTGTTAAAGATCTTTAAGGCGTATCCTGAGGCTCCTTTGGTTTTTTATTGCCACTCGCGTGGTGGTGGCGTACTATTCCGCTTGCTCTATGCATTGTTTGAATATGATGCCTATGCCTCTGAGTGGCAAGCTCTTGGATGCTTAAAAACCGATGCTGCAAAAATTCTTGAAAATATCAAAAAGGGTGGGCATGTGGTGCTTGCAAAGCCGGCGGTTAATAGGCGGGCTGTTTTAAAAAACTTATCAGAGACTGTTTTGACCTTTTTGCCTTGGGTGAACAGGTTTTCATGGTTAAAAAATATAATTGCAACAGTCTGTGTAAGGCTTGCCCTTGTTACCCTGGCGCTGACAACCGAGTATGGCCTCTGGGAAGCTGAGGTTATTGATCAGGTTGAGGAATTGGTTAAAAAAGGGTGCGATCTCTCCTTTGTGTCGGTCTATTGTGCTGGTGATGATGGGGTGGTTGGCAAGAGCCAAGATGCACGACTTCAGAAGATAGCGCATCGTGTTATCGGCTCTGATGGAGTCGAAACGAAAAACGTTAACCTTGCTGCTGGGATCGGCTCTTTTACGATTGTGTGCGAAGGGCACAATGACAACAAACTCGTTCAGAGTAAGTCAAAACTCTTTGCCTAAAATTTTTCGCATAAGCTTTTTATAAAAACCCAGGCTCTATAAACAAATAGAGCCTGGGTTTTTTGTGCTGGACGGGACCAAAAAATTGCCGGATACATGCTTGCATTTTCTAGTCACTTTGTGGTACAGGTTAGCAAAATGATGTACACCGGTTTTTTGCGTGCTATTTACCCAAATTCTCCTGACTCGAGGGATCCTATGAAGAAAATTAGTATATTGTGTGCGCTAACGCTTGTTCAGGTGGCATCGCCGGTCGTGACGACGGGTGAATTGACCGCGTGGTATAAAAATTTGCGGACGCTGATGCGTACGGAAATTAAGGATCGTGATATCGAAACGGTTAAAGATCTGGCGAGCAAATTGGCGCAGGCTGCGCAAGATCTTGAAAATGCGACGGTTTTAGAAAATTGGGTTACATCACAAAATAAGTATTTTTGTGAAGAGAAGCCAGAGGGGACATACTATGACCCTGTTACAAAAAAATACAAGCCAAAAATGGTACAGCGATATGGACCATTGGTGCTTGATCTCCTGCAAACCATAGTGGAGAACCAGCTGTCGGGGTTGATCTGCGCCAAGATGCCAAAGACGCTTGACGATTTGGTGATTTTGGTTGATCAGGTAATACAAGCCGATCCAACGCAGGTTGATGTGCAGATGCATGATAGTCTCGGCAGAAAGTATTACAAGACTAGCCGGGGAAAGCAGGTGCCATACGATTCTACGGGCTCGTTAATGGTAAAGATTGCGGCAAAGCGAGCGCCTGTTTTTGTGGAAGGGTGTGCTCCCTACTTTGAGGCGGTCAAAAAAATAGCCAAAACAGTTTTTGAAGCGAGCAAGCAACAAGATGCCTTGCGCAAAATATTTAAAGCCATCCCGGTTCCTGAGGAAAAGTACAAGGAGCGCTATGACTGGGTAAAAGCACAGCTTGGTTTGTAATAGCTTGGGGACGGTTTGGACAGAATATCCAGGTGTTGCGATATGGTTGGCTATAACGAATAGCCAGGAGAGTTACAATCTTCTCTTAAGGATTGTTAATGCAGAAAATACGTGTACTAGTTGCCGCTAGTTTTTTTGTGCTTACGAGTGCCTGCCTCTGGGCGCGTGAAAGCAAAATTGAGGTCAGGGGTGCGGCGTTTGCTCCCCGAGAAAAGCTCTATCGGTCGATTTATGGTGACCTGGGCGGGAGTTTTGAAATCGAACTGTCACAGTCACTTGCGAATTATCTGGATATCTGGGGCAATGTTAGTTGGACGCCCAAGCACGGCAAGACCGTCGAGTTTGACAGTGCAACCAAAATCAATCAGGTGAGCCTGAGTTTTGGGATTAAGTGTATGGGATGTATAGGTAAAGGCCTCGAGGGTTATGTTGGCATTGGGCCTATTTTTACCCAGGCAATGATAAAAGATACGTCGTATTGCGGCCAACAGACCAAAAATACAGAGCCTGAAGTTGGGGTTGTTTTAAAAACAGGTCTGTATCGCGCGTTGGGCGAGTGTTTATTTGTGATAATTTTTGCCGACTATCGGTACCAGCCGGCCGAGTTGCCACGAGAAGTCGACCTGGGCGGCCTGAGGATTGGTATTGGTTTTGGTAGGCGTTTTTAGCGCCTGCCCAGTGCATTTTAAACTTTTAAGACAAGGGACGTATCGTGAAAATAAAAATTATTTTTTATGCGCTTGTGTTGGTTCAGGCGGGACTATGGGCAGCAACACCAGCAGATCTTACAAGCTGGTACACGCAGCTGCGTACGATGATCCGAACTGATGTTAACGCAAGTAATCTGGGTGCTGTGGCAGCGCTCACCCACAACCTGCTGGATGCGCGTGTTGCCGATCAACCAATGTTTAATAGTTGGGTGAGCGATTCAAACGATGACTATGTGATTGAATGTTGGCCTATTGTAGTTGAGAAAAAAATGGTTAATATTCCGCGATATGGGCCGCTTGTACTTGATTTTATTTTTACCCTGACGCAATCGCAGCCGACACTCTCTGTTGGGAATGGTGCTCCTGCGGTGTTGGATGACTTTGTGACTCTGCTCGACTACATAATTACTGCGGCGCCCACACAAGTTGATGTGCAGATGCATGATAGCCTGGGTCATTTTATTGATTCCAAAGGACGTCCATATCCTACGGCGGCTTCGCTTCTGATGACCTATGCGTGTAAAACAGGGACAAAGTGGGCTCGAGAGTGTCTGGCTTACTTTCCCTGTATCATGGAGTTTGTTCCATTGGCAGCTAATGTGACAGCTGAAAAGCCTGCCCTGAAGGCTCAATGCGAGGCTATTCCGGCGTTGGGATGTGACCCGGTGCGGTGCCCGCTCGTTATAGCCCAGCTCTCGTAAGCCATAATAGGTGTGTGTTTTGTGGCTATTGTGTGAAAAGGAAGTGTTATGCAATTAGTACGTGTAGTACGTGTGAAATGTGCTATGAGATTTTTGTGCGGCTTGTTTTTGATTATGACGGTAGGTGTGGGGTTTCTGGGAGCATCTGTCTGGACGGAATGGACTGAGTATCCGACCGACCCAATTTATACCCCCTATCCGGCCGCAACCACCTATCCGTGCGTTCTCTTTGACCAAAACAAATTTAATGGCGATGGGGATAGTTATTATTACAAGATGTGGCATCAGGGCCCCAATGGGATAGCCCTCTCTTATTCAAATGATGGGATTAACTGGGCCCTCAATACAAGTATTCCAGCGGGAACCAACCTGGTCGGAAACTATTTTCATCCCTGTGTGCTCTATGACAAGGATGGGTTTGGTGGGAGCCCCTACAAATATAAAATCTGGCTCTGGGACGGGACGGCAAGTCAAATTATTGACGCCATTTTGTGGTCGGTCTCGACTGATGGTATTTTGTGGGAACAGCCGGATGTGGCGATCCAGAATGCGCTTGCTCCTCTGGTGATTGGAGTACCTCCGAGTTACTTTTATCACCTGTATGGGCCGGGGTTTTTGATATACAACAAAAGTGCTACGTCAGTGCCAGGGCAGCCCTACACGTTCCCGTACACCATGTTTTATAACACGGCGAGCGAAACGCCAAGCCCGGGAATTATTGGCATTGAGCAATTGGCACTCGCATATGGTGGCGATGGGGTTGATTGGACGCGCTACGGCAATGCTCCGGTGTTGTTGCCTGAAGGTGGTACTACCGTATGGGATGCCCGCTATGCGTATCAGCCGTCGGTCCTTAAAGTCCAGGGTGTCTACCATATGTATTATTCGGGTTCTAATGATCTGACGACGCCACCAACCGCTGTTGTTTATGCCAATGGTATTGGGCATGCAAGCTCATTTGATGGGCTTACGTGGACCAAAGATCCGGATAATCCCGTTTTCTTGTATTCTGATGGCGTGCCGTGGCGGGCTGCGCGTACGTATACGCCGTCGGTTATAACGGGGCAACGGGGATCTTGCTCAGTTAATCAGATGTGGTTTACGGGCGCCAAGCAGATTGGCGGGAGTGTGAAAGCGGTTGGTTATGCGGGGTCAGTTGTTTGCCAGGGCGGATCAGATTTTACGGGAACCGTTACCCCCAATACGTATCTTGATCGCACCGAATGTGTGCTACAGATGACCTGGACCAAGAGCTCTTCGCCAAATATTCTCTGGTACCGGATTTATAAAAATGGCGTTCTGGTTGGGCAGGTGTCAGCTTCTGATAAGCCCTATTTTGTGGTCTGTATGAAGTCGTGCTGCGATACGGCCGGATATGAACTGGTGGTGATTGATACGAATGGCCAGGAGAGTTATCGTCTGCCTCTGACCATCACGACGCCAGCAAGCGTTTGTACTCTTGGTGCCTGAAAATGCGGAGTTAATTTTCTTAGTGCTGCGAGCGGGAGAGTTGTTTTTTTCATGGATGACAAATATGCGTCGTATGAGCAAGTTTTTGTTACTGGTGCCGTGTTGTGGTCACGGCGATAGTTTTTTCGAGTTGCTATGGGGCAATAGAGCATGATTCTAGCAACTTTGCGACATCGCTGTTCACGTTAACTGAAAGCCTGCAAGGGTTGGTGCCGTGCCTGAGCGCCCCTGTTTATTCTTCGAGGGGTTCTTCGCCCGTCACGAGCCGATCAAAGTATTGTGATTTTCCCCGTAATTCGTGTTGGTCGTAAAACACCAGATTGTTAAACTGGTGCACTAAACAAAAGTCCAAAATCTTTTCTGCATGCTCGAGTGTTTTGATGCGATGCGCAATTACCAGGGTGAGGCTGTCGCGGGCGAGCGTCATGATCATTTCGGTGATCTTCTGTTCGCTCACTTCGTCCAAGCTGCTGGTTGGCTCATCGATCAAAATGACCGAAGGTCTAAATGTTTTGGCACGAATAAAAAGATTGGCAAAATTTAGACGCTGGCGCTGGCCGCCCGAAAGGCTCATGCCGCTTTCGCCAATAGCCGTATCGAGGCCCGCTTTCTCTTTAAAAAGGTACCAAAGTCCTACTGATTCGAGCAATTCGATTAGTTGCTCGTCGCCATATCCGTGATACTCGGGAAGTCCAAATAGTACGTTTTCACGCAGGCTGCCGTACATGGCAGATGTCGTCTGCCCTTGCATTGCGATCAGCCGCTGGCGCTGCGAGTCATTAATGCGATAGATATCGCAGCCGTTTAACAATACGGTTCCCGAGGACGGTTTAAATTGGCCGCCAAGCAGAGAAAAAAACGTTGTTTTGCCGATACCGGATGGGCCAATGACGCCATAGAGTTTGGTGTGCGCCGCCCGGGTGACGGCGAGGTGGAGGGTCATATCGCTAAAAAACGGCGGTTCATCTGGGTAGGTGACACAGACGTGGTCGAGGGTGATCGTTATCGGATCAGTTGAGCACATGAGCGTGCTGATTTCGTTGTCAGATTGGTCGGCAAAGACGGGAAAAGTCTGGGCTCCATAGGCTCTGATATAGTCGTAGCAGTCAGTAATTTTTCGATACGCACTAACGGCTTCGGTTACGTATTTATCAAGCTTGAGCAAGGGCTGTGTGCTCCGTAAGACCATGGCCAAGAGCGAAAGCGCGAGTATAGAATCGATGGAGCCTGCTTTGACCAGGTAAATCAGGAGTGCTGCCGTGAGTCCCATGCCGACAAAGTAGCAGATGATAAAGACGCTGCGCATAAACCGATGTGTCATGAAAAAGGTGGAAGACGACCGCATGACTTGGAGGTGTTGAAGCCCCAGTTGTCGGTTTATTTGGTCGGTTGCAAAGGTGGTACGAATAAAGCCGGCCCGGTTAATACTTTCATTGCCAATATGGTTGGCGGCGTCGTCGTCTCGGTTTGTCTTTGCTTCGATTGAGCGTGTTAATGCCGTTACCGAGAGGATAAACGTGGTGCCTAATACTATGAGTAGTCCGCCAACGGCAAGGCCCAGTGTGAGATTAAAAAATAAGAGCGAACAGATCGTGGTAATTAAAATAAATGCTAGGGGAATGAGGTCGTCCATAAGTTTTTTGACAATCTTAAGCCATGCTTCGGTAGTACGGCGAATTTTACCCGTGCTGACGCCGCTTGAGTGCCCTGAATGGCAGACGGGGTCAACGGCCAAAAGTGTCTTGAACGCGTTGTACCGAAAGCTCTCAATAGTCTGGGAGTGCAATTGCGTGACAAACGGCCGGGCAATAAACCAACTGGATATTTCTTGGGCGATATAGATGCTTAATACACCAATAAGCAGCCAGACGCTCTGTTGTTTGATGATTTCACCCAGAAGAATGGGGAAAATGGTGTCAAGTATTTCATATACCAGTGCTGATGCCAAGATCGCCGCAATTAAAAGCCGCTGCTGCCACAAAATACTCCACCAAGGCTTTTGAAAGTCGATGTCGAGAAGGTGGACGCGGTGCGTCGGTTGGGAGATAATTTTTTTAAATAAATTCATAGTTTTACTCGTTGTTATAGTTCATATCACCATTAGTATCGCATTACCGGATGGCACATTCAAGATTTTTTTGTTTTTTTGTTAAAGAGATGATCAAAACGCAATTTGTGGGAGCGCTTTATGTCCTCGGCAGCAGCCCGGTGATTTTTGGGCTGGCAGCGCAGGCTGCTATGGCGCTTTTTGGGGCCGTGCCTGCAGGTATTTATTGTGTGGCTTTAATCAGGCAACACGCCGCGCAGCTCGTGCAGGCTTTGTATGCGTTGCTGGGTAACTTTTTTGGCACATGCATGTTTTATACACAGGTCAACATAGCGCTGAAGCTTTTGTACACGCTTTTCCACTTTTGGATGGTGAGGATCGATAATTGTCCATACTATACCCCTAGGCAATAAGCCAATTACTTTTACGGCAGTACGTAAATGAGGGTTTTTTCGTACACCTTCAATCATCTCATCAAGACCTGTTCGAGCTTGCTGGTCGCGGTTTATTTCTGGTGGCCAATTACGTGCAACTTCTAAAGGATATTTTCTGGCTGCCTCTACGAGCGTATCCACTGAAAAGCACTCTTCGTTATGTACTTTTATAAACCAGTTACGTGTAGCTTCTAAAATACGCAAAGCGTTGGGGTCGCCTTTTTTGAATGCTTCTAATAAATAGCGGGCTAAAAACGTGTCGGCCTTCTTTTCTTCACAGCGGGTCCATTGTAATTGAGCTATCCCGCCTACGATTTTTGATAGTACCAACCGCAAAGGAAGGGCAAGAATTCGTGCTGGTGGGCATGCGATGCATGACAGAATATATGCCGCACCTGAGAGCATTCCGGTGTCTTCTGAGATCACTTCTAAGACCTGGGTGCGTGACTGGATATGCCCTGCTTCGTGGAGCGCTGCCCCGAGGAGAGCCCGAAGCTTTTCTGGATCAGAAGCAGTTGAGTAGTTTTGGTTATAATTGGTATTGAGTGGAATAAAAATTTTTCTAGACAATGGGCTGCAGGAGGCAACTTCACCGTTTTTTTCGGGTTTTATGTACCATTTAAGGTTGGGAGTCTGGGTTTTCTTTTCAATATCGAGCGTTAGTTTTTTTATTTTTTCCAGTGCCTCGAGGACCTCCGGGGGGACCGGTTTTTCCGTTTCTTTTAAATGATTTTTATCGAGTTCTGGGTTTAGCCATAGCAACACTTTATCAAGCCACAGTTTTTCTTGCTTTTGCTCTACCAGTTTTGCGCGCAGACGAGCAATTTCAGCATTGAGTTCTTTCCCCCCCGAAAGTCGCGTCCAGTCGCTGATTATGCGATGCGATTTATACTGCTCAATCCCAATAATTGTTGCGAGCCCCAGTGGAATAAAGCCTCCAATCGCAACTTTGGTTGATCGTTTAGCGAGTAGAGTCGTGGCGTTCTTCCAACCCGTTTTGGCAAACGCGCAAAACTTGTTAAGCAGGCAGCTCGATTCGCCCGCTGTAGCAAGCGTTGCGAGCGCCAAAAGTGTTAGAATACGTTTCATGAAATGCTCCAATTAGTTTGGTTATTAAACTATTTTCGCCCACTGGGGCCCGTTATCTTATAATTATCTTGTGTTAGTTTGTGTTAATCAAGCTGTATGTCGTGCAACTCACGTAAGCTTTGCATGCGCTGCTTGGTGATTTGTGGCGCAAGCGCCTGCTTCTGTGCATGCTTCTCGCACAGGTCGATATAGTGCTGTACCGCGTTTGTGCGATACGCATATGTTGGATGTTCGTCATAGGTGATTCTTTTTGCATCATTTTCAATTTTACTCAGAAAATCATCGCGATGGGACTTTAGGATCTTTAAGGATTCTGGTTTCCCGCTTTTGAATTCCTCGAATAAATAGTTGTTTGCAAACCTATCAGCTTTCTTTTCTTCATATCGATCCCATCGCCACTGGGCTAGGGCCCCTGCAATTGTTGATGCTGTTAGCCGTACGGGAAGAGTAAAAAATCGTGCTGGTGGACATGCGATGCATGAAAGCAGGTATGCCGCGCACGGGAGCATCATGGTCCATCTCGAGATATTTCCTAGTCTTGTGGTGGGCGAATTAAGATGTCCCACTTCATGGAGTGCGGCCCATTGGAGGAGGGGACTAAGATGCGGCAGAGAAGATTCTTGATGACGTGCGGCCCATAGGAGTATTTTGGGGTCGGTAACTCGAAGTACAATTAGCAGATCTGCTGGCGAACAGCATGTTCGATGGTGTGGGTCAAGGCGCCACTTGATACCGGTTATTTTTGTTTTTTTTTCAATAGCAAGAGTGAATGCTTTTATGTCTTCAATTTTTTCGGATGCCGCCCGTGGTTCGCATTTTTTGGAAAGCCTGTTGTCGAGGTTGTATTGTTGGTTTTCTTGGATTGATTGACGAAAACTGCTCAATTCGCGGATACATTTTTGGGTGTTATTATATGCTGCGATTCCCAGGGGAATAAAACCAATTCCGGCCTTAACGACGGGTTTTTTAAGCGCCGCTTTGGTTTTTTGGTAACTTGTTTTGGCAAAGCCAGAGATTTTTCGCCACATGCAGCCTGATTCACCTGCTGTGGCGAGCGTTACCAGTGTAAGAAGTGTTAGTATACGTTTCATAACTTATCTTTACTTGGTTTTATTATTTCAACTATTTTTTGCCCCTTATTTGGGGCTTGTTATTTACGTAGCTTTTGCTGGTGCAGTGCTTTTTGGGGCTGCACCAGTGTATATTTTTGTTGCGTGCTCTTATTCAGGAACCATGCTTTTTATGCCTGGCTGACCCGGTATGTACGGTTGGTTTGTTGTAGCGATAAAGTCTTTTTCTTGTAGATGCTTTTCACATAGTTTGAGAGCGTTCTGCACCACGCGTGCGCACTGTGTGCGCATCCTGTATTCTGGATCCCAATAATCGCGCAGTAGGGTTTTTTGCTGATCTTGATGCACATAGTGCAGGCCTACGTACGGCCATAAAGCGTAGGCAACTAAAGGGGCCTTTTTGAGTGGGGTGTTCTGTAGGACCGCTGAAAACTCTTTCCAGGTCAGATCTGAGCCTGTCAGAGACGACAACGCATGTGCCGTCCCTAGGTTCGGATTTTTTTTCAAAGAATCATATACGGATTGTAGGAGGACCTTGTTTTCCGTCTTCCCCGCTTTGAATTCCTTGAGAAGTGATTTACTTGCAAACTGATAAGCCTTCACTTCCTCATAGGAATCCCAGGTGTTTTGGACCTTATTGCCCAGAAATTTAGACAATGCTACGCGCACAGCGAGTGAGCTTATTTTGGCGATCGGAGGGCATGCGATGCATGAAAGAATGTAGAGGATATTGGGGAATAGTACTGTATTTTTCGACAAAAAATTTAATCGTGAGGTGGATGAATCAAGACGGCCCGCTTCGCGGAGCGCATCAAATGCGAGGGTGTTTTTGTCGGTCTCATGGTTGATGTTAATGGTATTTTCTAGTGGCCGGGAGAGTTCGTTGTTTTGGTTGACATACCACTTGATGCCGGAGATCTTTGTCTCTTTTTCAATGGCGAGCGATAGCGTTTTTAATGATTCAAGCTTTTTCAACGTTGCTCCTGAAGTTCCCCCACTGAGAGCCCATCCCCACCACGAGTTGTGCGTCTCGCGTGCAGCAGCAAGCTGCTTGTCGAGCTCGAATTGCTTAATTCGCGCCTCTTTGGTTTTCCTATCCTTGCCCACCTGTTGCCATTTTTTAATTTCGTCATAGCTGGTATACAACAGAGGAAGAGAGCCAATAGCGGCTGCTGTGGCGCGGCTTTTAAGCACGGTCGTGGTTTTTTTGTAGCCTGTTTTGGCAAACCCGGCAAGCCTTTTAAACATGCAGCCAGACTCGCTTGCGGTTACAAGTGTTGCAAGCATTAAAAGTGTTAGTGTGTGTTTCATAAATCACTCTTTCGTTACATTGGTTATTTAAAACTTTTTTTTGTTGGCCCCCGTCTTTAGGGCCCGTTATTTGGTTATCTTATAATTACCTTACAGTAATGAAGTATTAATCAAGCAGTATGCCGCGCAGCTCCTGTAGACTGTCTGTGCGGTGTTGCGGCGCCGGATCCTCTGTTTGATTGTATTTTTCGCACAGATCGACATAGCGCTGTATCGTTAGAGCCCTGTATCTGTTTGATGGGTGTCGAGGGTCATTAAGAACCTGTTCCAGGCGTTGTTTTAGACCTTCTGGGTGCAATCCAGTGCTTGCCAAGAAATCAGCACGAGCAATCTTTAGACATTTTAAGGCTTGGACGTTTCCTTTTTTGAATTCTTCAAATAGGTACTGACTTGCGAATTTGTCGGCCTTTTTTTCTTCGTAACGGCACCCTTTCAAGTGGGCCAAATAGCCGGCAATCACTGTCGCCAACAATTGTGCTGATACTGTCAGGACGCGTGTTGTTGGGTAAGCATCGAATAGGCAGCAGGCTACCATGCTGCCAACCGTTGGTCCCCAGAAGAGGTGCGCTTTTTTAGTGGAAGACTTTAGATGCCCTACTTCGTGAAGGGCGCCAAATTCGAGAGTCTCTGGGCTTTCGTTGCGGTTGAGTACGATTTTCTTTAGTAATGGACGGCACTTGCACTCGGTGCCCAGGTACCAGGTAATACCGTCTGTCTTGGTTTTCTCCTCGATGTCGAGGGTCATTTTTTTTATTTTTTCAAGGCGTTTTAGGCAAGGAGAGCGGAGCCCACTTGCGCGATTGTGCACAAGAGTAAGCTGATCATCAAGCTTTACGTCCTCAGGCGGCAAGTTGCCAAATATTGCATCTACGCCCTTTTGTATTCTGTCTATGCTAATATAGAATGGCGCCGTTATTCCGAGGATTATGAGCGCGTTGTTTCTGAAATTGAAGCGTCCTGGATTCGCATTTTCCCAGCCAGCTTTGGCGAATTTGGCAAATTTGTTGAACATGCAGCTTGAGTCGCTCGCTGTTACAAGTGTTGCAAGCGCTAAAAGCGTTATTATACGTTTCATGAATTTTTCCCTGTTGTTTGCTTATGATTTTTGCACTGCGCTATGTAGTGCTCGACCGTTTTTGATCGTTTTAAGGAAGATGAATGCATTGGATTGTTTTTGGCCTGAAGTTTGTAGTGGGTAATGGCTTCGGGTAAATAATTAATGCTTACGTTTTCCCATAAGCGCTTGCAGGCGCCAAAAAAAACAGCAGGGAGTGATTTTTTAGCACGAATCTCGTTTTTGATGCTATTTCCCCATTGGGATACGGTCATGTTTACGGGTCTGTTTTTTGCGACTAAGTCTGCTTCTGTTTTCGCATGCACGACAAATTCAAGAGCCCTTTTCTTGAGCTCATCGAGGCTTTGGGTGTTGCCTTCTTTAAAGTTTTTTAAGAGGTATTGGTTGGCATAGCTATCTGCTCGGAGCTCTTCTCCTCGCCCCCAGGCAAAAAATCCGATCTTGCTTGCTAAAAGAGCCGTCCCTGCGCGCAAGAAAGACCCAACAAGTCTTGCTGGTGGACAGGCGAAGCATGAAATAAGATATACAATTCCTGCGATGCGAGCTTTGTCTGCTTGGTTTTGGCGTAAAAATAGTTGCAGGGTTGGCGATTTGCAATGCCCGATTTCATGCAAAGCACTCGCCTTGGTCGTCTCTGGGACTTGCGATTTTTCTGAATATTTTGCCTGAACATCTCCATTGTCTTCGATAAAGATCGTCTTGTTGCTCGGGCTGCAGCAGTTGGTGATGCCAGGTGCAAAATGCCACTTGATTCCCGTTAGCTTTGATTTTGTTGCGATTTCATCAAACATTTTTTGAGCATCTTCAAGGTGCTTAAGGGTAGCGACCGAAGCGCCCATGACTTTGGCATTGGCGATTTGAGTGGCCAGGTCCCAGGGGGCCAGTCTCATGAGTTCATCATGTAGCTTTTGGTTTTTTTCACGCTGGAGTTTTTCTGCACCATAGAGATCGTCTTGATGGCTCAGGTACGTATTGTATGCGAGTGGTATAAGCCCGGCAGTGGAGAGAATGGCCGCTTTTATCTTTTTATTATTCCAGCAGGACTTGGCAAACCTACCAAACCTACCCATACAGCTCGACTCGCCTGCTGTTGCGAGTGCTATAAGCGCCAAAAGTGTTACAATACGTTTCATGACTTATCCCTACTTAGTTTTATTATTTAAACTATTTTTTGCCCGTTATCCGGTTAGCTTCTAATTATCTTGTTTTAATCAAGTGAGGTCTCGCGCAACTCGTTCAAACTTTGTATGCGTTGCTTGGCAATGTACCGCCAAATGGCCTGCTTTTGGGCATCGGTATTTTCGCAGGTGAGCCTATAAAGAACGCAGGAGTCGCCGATTACGAACCTTGTTGGGCTGCCAATTACAAATCCTTGTTGCTCGTATAGTGCGCGTGCTGCGTTATTGGTTGGGTAAACAAGGAGCTCAATATCCGAAACCGATCGGCCTTGTAGTTCGTTAATGGCGCTTGTGAGAAGGGTTGTTCCATAACCACGGCGTGTTTGTTTTTTATCGATAGCGAGAAGTTCGATGAAACCATACGGCGGCGCAAAAGCCTTTTTGGTATATTCATAGTGGATTAGTCCTACAATGGTACCGTTAACTAGCATAACTTGTGTGGTGGCCTCTGGCATTCTAAGCCCGTGACCGATTTCCTCAATTCCAACAAGGGGAGAATAGAGGTTTTTAGCATTTTCTATGCAGATTTTTTTTACATCAGCCCAATCCCTTTGATGGTCATAGGGCAGAATTGTCGGGGTGGTCCCGCGATTGAGCCCAGTGTTGTCTTTGATGTGCTTAAGGGCAAATGCTGTGGCGAGACAGGTGCCGGCAAGGGCGGTTGTTGCTTTTGTCTGTGGCTTGTCGAATCCTGTTTTTGCTTTTTGCCAGCCAGCTTTGGCAAGTCCGGCAAGCTTTTTAAACATGCAGCTCGAGTCGCTTGCTGATGCAAGCGCCACGAGTGCCAAAAGTGTTAATATACGTTTCATGACTTATCCCTACTTAGTTTTATTATTTAAACTATTTTTTTGCCTGTTTTTGGGGCCCGTTATCTTATAATTATCTTATATTAATCAAGCGGCATATCGTGCAGCTCGATCAGGCTTTGTATTTTTTGTTGTGTAGATACGTGCACCTCTGGTGTTTGGGGTAAGTTTTTTTGATTAAGCTTATTCAGGGCGCGCTGGTACATGTCTGCCCGTTTTTTTGCACGAGGATGTACGGGATCGAGCAGGAGGTGCCCAACTGTCTCTCGCATGGTGAGGGGTAATTGATTAAATGGAGTCTTTTTCAACAGCCGAATGGGTGGCGGGAAAAGTGGGCTTTTTGGTGCGACAATAAGATTGTTTGTTATTGTTTCAAATTGGTTGAAAAGATTGCGCATATCTTCGAGCGCTTTTTGGTCATGCTCGATGGAGAATAATGAGTTATAATCAGCCAATATCGCTTCGTGCCGCAGGAACCCTATCTTCGCCAACATGCACGATGTTGTTGTGGTAAAAAATCGTCCCAATATGCCGAACGCGCGCGTTGCGGGTATCAGGCATGATAGCACATAGAGTGATGGCATAGTTAAGCCTCGTACGGGCTCGCTATCAATGAGCTTGCAGCCTAACGACTTGGCGTACCGGAGTTGATGGTATGCGGTTCCCTTTGGGAACGGGTTGTTAAGGGCCTGTGGATTTAGTCTAAGAGCGATTCGCTTGGTTTCTGCATGAGTAAAGGGTACAAGATGTGGACCTACGTACCAGGTGATACCGGTGACGTCGGAATTTTCTTCAACCTCACGAATTGTTTTTTGGGCAGATTGTAGGCATGTATACTTGTTTTGGTAGTTGTTAAGTTCGTTTTCGCTTGTCTGCAATTGTAAAAGTTGGGCGTTATAGTCATCCTTGCTTTTTGCAAGCTCACGGGCAGCGTCTTTTGCCGCGTCGCAAACACCATTGACCAATGCTTCCTGGTTTTGTATAGCAGTCTCCAAATCAGCCGATGGGACAGTCTGTAGTGATTGTTTTAATTGCTTGTTTTTGTATCGCAGCAATTCAAGCAAGTCTCCCTGCTCGCACTTTTTGCGCTCGATCGATTCAAATAAGCGTTCGCTCATCTGTATGTTTTGTTCGAGCATTTTGAGCGATTGTTCTTGTTCTGAGACTCTTTTGATTCGCGCCTCTATTTCATCTTTGGTGCTCTTGATAAGGGTTAAGAGTTCGCAGTCTGCGGGTAATAGCTGTTGGAGCATTTTTTTGTTTCCTTCGCCGATTTTTTTACCAATAGTAGCGTATAAACCAGCATAGATCGCCAAGCCTGTGCCAATTTGTACGGCCGGCTTACGCATAAAAGCGCGCGTCTTGTAGGTCTTTTGCCAGCATGCTTTTATCAGGGCGCTTGTTTTTTTCACCCACTTCATGCTGTGAGTGGTGTTGGTGGTTGCGAGTGTCGCCAGTGCTAAAAGCGTTAAAATGCGTTTCATAAAAGAGGTCCTTACTTTATTTTATCTAATTTTTTTCCAATAAAACTTATATATAAAATTATCACATGAACTAATAGTACTAGATTATTGTTTATTCGTCAAAATAAAATTTCCCCCTAGTGCCATATATTGGCATGGAGGTCGTAAAATAGTGTGGGAGAGAGTTTACTTTTTGTCTACCAGTTCTTGGCGCAGAGCTTTCTTTAGAGCTGTTATCTAAAAAACAACCAATCGCTCGGAGCTGCCTTCGGCCCCCTGCGGGTACAGAAGTTGGGGAGATGGGGCTGCGCCCCATCAAACTTCCCGCTCATAGACTTGCAAGTGAGAGTACCCCGGGTTAGTTGTTTTTAAAGTACGAGGTCTATTGTCGATTTTGCCCGTGGTGGTGGTTGGCAGTTCTTTGCGTACAAAAAACGCCCGGGGGACCTTGTAGTCGGCCAGTACTTTTTGGCACAGGGCTTTTAGTTCCTGTTCAAGATCGGGCGTGGTTTGGGCCCCAGCTGGTTAATCTACAGAGATGGTTATGCTTTTCCCGAGAACATGAGCCGCTTTGAGGAGTGTGCGCAGGGTGATTGAGGCATTGTTGGGGTCGAGCAATCGGCTTACAGCAGCTTTGCTGGTGTGCATTTTTTTTGCCAAATCTGTTTGCGTTAGCTTTTGCTGAGTGAGAACATCAAGCAACTGATATGCAATGACCCTTTTGAGTGCCACGGCTTGCGTGTGTTCTAAAAGATTTTCTGTTTCGAGAAAGCTGTCAAGCGTTGATCCAAGAGCGGGATTATTGGAGGTTTTCATAGTTTTCGATAGTCCTTTTACGTTTTTCTGCCAGTTCCATTTCTTGAAGTGGGGTCTTTTGTGTTTTTTTGATAAAGCTGTGCAGTAAAATTATATTGTTGCCTCTTACCGTGAATAAAACACGGCAAATGCGTGATGGCAAGTTGGTTCTTAATTCATAAAGGCCTGTGCAGGGTCTGAAGGTCTTCGCCTATTTTTATTTTTTCTATTCGATCAAGACCTTTTAGCCAGTCTCGAACGGGTTCCCGTCCCGAGTCTGTACGATAAAATACAACAGAAAAGGTTGGCTTAAACATGAAAGATTCCATTAAAGATCATGTGAGACCAATCGAACTTGCATACCCTTTTACATGTTATCATTTTTGATAACAGCTGGCAAGTTCTTGGCGCAGAGCTTTCTTGTCGATTTTGCCCGTGGTGGTGGTTGGCAGTTCTTTGCGTACAAAAAACGCCCGGGGGACCTTGTAGTCGGCCAGTACTTTTTGGCACAGGGCTTTTAGTTCCTGTTCAAGCTCGGGCGTGGCTGTGGATGCGGCGACAAAGGCGACGGGGACCTCCTGGTCTTCTGTTTGCATGCCAACAACGGCTGCTGCCATGACGGCCGGATGCTGGGTGAGAATATTTTCTATTTCTTGGGGATAAATCTTGATGCCTTTATTGACTATCAGGTCTTTTGCGCGGCCGGTTATAATAAGGCTGCCGTCGGTGTCGATATAACCCAGGTCGCCCGTATTTAACAGGCTATCTTGCAGGACGTCTGCCGTTGCTGCCGGTGCGTTATAATATCCCTTCATAACATTGCCTCCCGATACCAAGATGGTGCCAATGGTGCCTGTGGGTACCGGCATGCCCTGTTCGCCCGTTATAGTGATGGTGATTCCCGCAAAGGGTTTGCCAACGCAGCCGATAGGCGCATGATAATCTTCTAGTTGGGCCGATATGAGCGGGGAGGTTTCGGTGAGGCCATAGCCATTGGCAATCTTGCGCCCATACAAGAGTTCGAAGTACATGCGCGTGGTGCTGTTGAGTGCGTCGCCTCCTGAAATAAAGAGCTTAATTCCATTAAATGGTACATCTTTCATGAGGCAAAAGAGCCCATACAGGGGAGGTATACCAAGCACGATGCTTGGCTTGTGCGTAAGTCCCTGCAAGAGCGACCTGCGGGTGATTCGTGGAATAAGGATGGTGAGTGCCCCAACTATAAGCGGGCACCAGACTGCTGCGTTCTGCATGTAGCTGTGAAAAAGGGGCAGGGCTGCGTAAATGCGCTCCTGTTCTGTAAAATTAAAGTTCGCTATGCCCTGGGTGCAGTTGGTGATAATATTATTGCCCGTGAGCATGACTCCTTTGGGTAACCCGGTGGTGCCCGAGGTGTATAAAAGTACCGTGCAGGCGCCTAGGGGCGGGTGGGGGATTATATACTCGCTTGTCTTGCCTGCACGCTCGTTCCCGGTCCTTGAAGGTCCAGAAAAATCCGTGCTCCAGACACGTTCTGGGGGCACGATGCCAGCAAGCTTTTCTTCTTGCGCTGGCGAGGTGATGATGAGGGCGGGCTGTGCGTCGGTATAGATATGCTGTAACTCTGGGGGTTTTAAAAAGACATTAAGTGGGGCGACGATAGCCCCCGCCATCCAGGCGCCATGATATGCCCGATAAAAATTGATACTATTTTCGTACAATAGTAAAATGCGGTTTCCCGGCTTTATGCCCCGTTGTCGAATTTTTTGCGCGATTTCGACGGCATCGGTGTAGAGCTGGTTGTAGGTGATAGTGGCATCTTCGCAAATGAGTGCCTGCCGGTCCGGCCACAAGCGTGCTGCGCGCTGTAAAAAAACGCTTGGGTGCAGTAAAGTTCCCTCGTGCGTTAGCGAGCCGAGCAGGTTTGTAAGTCGAGTTTTATAGATGCTCATGGTACACTAATCCCTACCAAAATAGTGGCGTGCGGTTATTCTTTATATCTAATTGTACTATAAGGAGACGACAGACATGAACAGATTGAAAAATGGATTTTTATGTGTCTTTGAAGGCATTGATGGGGCGGGCAAAACAACGGTAATGCAGGCGGTTGGACAGCAGTTACAGCGGCTTGGGTACGATATTTTAAGTACTAAGCAGCCGGGCGGAACGCCTTTGGGCGCCTCTATTCGTGATGTTCTTCAGGCCCGTGCAGGTACTATTGATCCCAAGGCAGAATTTTTCTTATTTGCGGCTGATCGGGCTGAGCATATCAATAAGGTTGTTGTTCCTGCCCTGCAGAGTGGGTATGTGGTGTTGGCTGACCGCATGGGGGACTCCTCGGTGGCGTATCAGGGGTATGGGCGCGGTGTTGACAGCGCTATGATTAAAACGGTGAATGCGTGGGCGATGAGTGGCATCAAGCCAAACTTGACCGTTTATATTAAGGTTCCATACGATATCGCTCGCGAGCGTGTTCATGGCCGGGGCGAGGCGAAAACAGCGTTTGAGCGAGAAAAACAGGCGTTTTTTCAGCGTGTCGCTGAAGGATTTGAGCGTATTTTTTCCGATCGTGACGATGTGCTTGTCTGTGATGGGCACCTTGAACCTGCAGAAATTAGCAGCATGATCGTATCGGCTATTCAGGGGATGTTGCCTCGTGAACGATAGCGGTCGTATCTCAGTATCGCCGGTACACCCTGTGCAGCTTTGGATTGGTCCAGACTTGGCGCTAATTGAGGCAGCCTATGGGTATTTTGCTGAACAATATGGGGTTGACGTGGGGTCGCGCCTGGCGCAGGTGATACGTGAGCGGAAACATGCGCTGATCAGGTGGGTTGCTCCTGAAGATGGTGCGTATCGTGCTGCTGATATTCAGGCCTTGGTAAGTGAAGCCTATCGGACTCGCGGAGCGCATGAGCGTTCTTTTTATGTCTTTGAGCATGCGCACCTGCTTAACCCCTCATGCGCCAATAGCCTTTTGAAATTGCTTGAAGAGCCCCCAGCGCACGTCTATTTTATACTTTTCGCGCCGGCGGTAGAGCTTGTGTTGCCTACCATAGCCTCACGTGCAGTGGTGGTCGACAAGCAGGTGCCGGGCGATGCTCTTATAGTGCCGCTCTTAGAATTATTCAAAAATCCCCAAGGGGCGGATTTTGCAAAGCTTATGAAAGAGCTTGAATCAGCAACGCTTGATGACCAGAGTGTGACGCTTTTTTGTGATAGACTCGCCTGTTGCTGGCATGAACTATTGGTGGCAGCAACGCTTGCTGGTGACGCAGGGCAGGCGAAACAGGCCGAACGCATGGGGCAGATTATTGCTTTTGTGGCACAACGCCCACCAATGCCGGGTAGTGGCAAGCTTTTTGTGCGCAACCTATTTCTTTTGATGGCCGCAAGTGTGGTGCGCGATAGCGCCTCTTAACGTCATGCGTTTGACTGGTTATACTGGGTCCGTTGGTGTTTGAATGGTTTTTACGGAGAGATTTTTTCATGATTTCACGGTATTTGTTGCTTGGGGTATTGTTTGTTGTTACGGTATTGCAGGCCGATTATCTTAAAGTCGAAAACCCCAATGGGGCCGATTTTTTTCTTATGATTGTGGATGAACAGAATGTTGATTTTACGACCGAGCGCGATCAGGCGACCAATTTTATGGTCCTGAGCGGAGGGCAAGACCCTTTTGGCAAATTGTTCTGGATCAAATACGACAATCAATTTTTGGCAGTGCAGGGCGATCAACAGCTCTTTCTGGTGCCCAAAAAATACAAGACTGGCGCCGAGTGGACCGCGCCGCACTCTACAGCGCCGGAATATGCCCGCCTAGAAAACCAGCGCGTTGTCTTGATTCGTGAGTGCGCATAAAATTCTACTGACACCCAAAATAATCGTCCGGCTGCTTTTTGTGGGCGGCCGGGCTCGCGTACCTCTCCCATAAAAAAAGTGGGAGCTCTTTTGTTGGTGAAAAATGGCCCTTGGCAAAAAAGCTGGCTTTACTGGGCGTTTTTTTTCTTCTATACTGGTGCACAAGTCTGTGTGGGGTGGCGGCAAAAAAGATGTGGTGCGTCATGAGTTATTCTTCATTGGGAAAGCTTGTTGCGGCGGTGTTGCCGGGTGATGCAAGCTGGCGGATGCGACTGATGCGCGAGTGGCCGGACATGGTTGGTGACCTGCAACAGCATATCTGCCTAAAAAAAATATACGGGCAGTGTGTGGTTGTTGGAGTCTATGATGTCCACTGGCTACACGAAATGCACATGATGGCGCCCCTTTTATTGAGTCTTATGAATGAAAAATGCGGTGAGGGAGCGGTCGTAAGTGTTCGCTTTACGCTCGTGCAGCGACGTGAGCCGCGCGATGAAAAGAAGTCTGGGGTCGTGCAAGAGCCTGTCGAAAAGCCAGCAGTTGTTCAAGATCGTATGGGAGCGCGGCACCATCAGGCACTTGGTGGCGTCAAAGATGAGCAATTAAAAGATGCGTTACAAAAGTTTTTTAATCGGTGTGTTGAGTAGTCTAGCCCTCTTGGGACTAGCGTTTTTTGCTGTTCGATTTTCGGTCCAGCGGTCGATATATCAGCAGGCATCGCCCTGGGTGGCCTATGTTGCCGGGTGTTCTGGTGGACATGTGGTGCCGGCTTTAACGCATGCACAGGGGTATATCGCGCAGCATCCGGGCAGCCAGGTGCTCTTTTTTTCAACTGATACTCCCGCCGTTGTTGTAGATTTGCTCCAGAAAGCGACTCATGTTGCTCATCACGTGCCACTTACGCTTGGCAATATCCCCCGTGGAGCCTGGCTCGCGTGGCCGGGGTTTGCCTGGGATTTTGTGCGAACCTGTTGGACGGCTGCGTGGGAATTGATCACGAAAAAACCGGCATATATTATGGCTACCGGTGGCTATATCGGCGTGCCTGTGGTGCTTATTGCTCGAGCATTGGGCATTCCGGTTTACTTGTACAATCTTGACGTGGTGCCTGGTGAAGCAGCGCGCTTTTTAAGTAAATGGGTTCCCGTTACCTATGTCTGTTTTGATGAAACAAAAAAATATTTTCCCGATGCGCAAAGGGTCGAGCTGGTACCCTATCCCCTCAGGTTTACCAGCATGGATAGGATTTCAAAGCAAGCCGCTCGTGAAAAATTGGGGCTTGCGCAAGATAAAAAAATAGTAGTGGTGCTGGGCGGCTCTAAGGGGTCAGAGTTTCTCAACGAGGCCATTCCGGCCGCAGTGGCATTAATTCCTGATCATGCGCGTTATCTGGTTCTTCACCAGACGGGCGGGGGCAAGGGAGAAAAAACAAGCCAGGACTATGCTTCCAAGGGCATAGCGGCGCAGGTCTTTGCATTTCGGCATGATATTGGACTGGTCTATGCAGCTGCCGATGCAGTGGTTGCTCGTGCGGGCGCGGGGACTCTTTTTGAACTGCAATTTTTTGGGGTGCCGGCATTAATTGTGCCGCTAGAAACGCAAACCACGATGCACCAGATTGATAATGCCCGTGCAATGGTCGCTCAATATCCCGGCCAGTTCAAATTTATTATGCAGGGGGCTTTAGAGAATAATACTCAGGCGCTGAGCGATGCAATAGCCGGTTTGGTTGGGTAAATTTAGAATATAAAAAATCATGCCGGGGGGCATGGTTTGTATGGTACCGGTAATGGTTTATTTTTTTAGGGGGATTTTTTATGGATTTTCGCGTAAGTAGGACTATGGTGTTTGGGTTAGCCGTTTTGGTGTCTGTTGGGGTGCAGGCAGGCCAACTGGCGCTAAAAGACGTGTTTGATGGTACAACCGTACATGCCGACAAATTTGTTGAGATGACGAGCGTGCAGGCTCTGACGGTGAAAGAACGTACGGCATTATTTGGTGAATTAACAGATTCCCAGCTCCTTGAATTAGGACGTTATTTGGCGCAAGTAATAGCGGGTGTGCCGAGCCGTGAAAGCGAACCTACGTTGATGCACACGTACCCAAAGAGCTCTATTATGGTGATGGGTACGATGATAGCGGGTTGGCTTGCGACTCTTTCGTGCATAACTGGTGCACAGTACTATTCGCAAGCTCGTACGGTTGAGGGGTGGCGTGGAGCGGATTTGCCTGAGGGCGTAAACAAGGCCTTTGTTGATTATTGCTGGGAACATGAAAAGCAATTTTTTGTTCCAGGTTTGTGTGCAGGCATTGTTGCGCTTGGAGCTTCTTTCTGTTTAAACCGCTTGGTAAAGTCGACCAAAACGACCATAATCGAGCGTTTAGAGCGTGCCCAGCATGCTCTTGCTGCAGAGCTTGAGCGCCGTGCTCAGGTGCAACAACTCGAGGCAGGCATCGCACAATAATTGGAGAAAAACGTGCAATCGGTGCACGGGGTAGTGTTTATTTTTTTATAAGGGAGTTTTTATGAATTTTTGCAGCACGAGAAAAGTACTGTGGGGAGTGATTGCACTCTCCTGTGCGACGGCAACTTTTAGTCAAACGTCTCTCGATAGCGTGTATGATGGCACAACTTTGCAGGTAAGTGCATTGATTGACCAAGTCGGCTTTGGGGTGGTGAGCGTCAGTGATGTAAAAGACCAGTTGGTGCAGCGCCTTGACGCGTACCAGTTGGATGTTCTTGCAAGCGAGTTGCAGCACGTAGCAACTTGTGGGTGCACAGGCGAGGGTTTTGCACGACGAGAATATCCTGCAAGCGCCATAGCGGTGCCAGTTGCCTTCTTGGGAAGTGCTCTTCTTGGCTATGTAGCTGCTATTAAAGCGCAGGTTAGGTTGCAGGGTCGCTGGGCCGTAAGTACGCTCGAGTCAGCGCTGGTGAAAACACCAAATACACCCCAATTTGAGCAGGACGTAATGGGTGTGCTTGGGAAGAACTTTACGTGTGCGCAGGAGAAAATCTGGGCAGAAGAAAAGCCCTATTGGATTTATGCAGGTTGTGGTATGGTTGGGGTCTTTGCGGTAGCGGCCATCGCAAAAATACTTGATGTTTATGCGCAAAACAATGTGCGTGAACGTTTACAGGCGGCTTTGAAGGTTGTTACTGATGAGCAGGAGCGTCGTGCTGCAGAACAGCAGGCTAGTATAGAACCTGATCCGGTAATTAACGAACCAGTTATTGAACAACCAACTCAGCCAGTTATACTCCCGGTCGAAACTACTGAGCAGACGGAGCCGTTGTTGCAACAGGTACTTCCTGAGATTGACCAGCAACTTGCTGATCAACTACCGGAACAACTTGCTGATCAGGAAGATCAGAGTTTGTCGATCCCGGTTGTGGCACCAATAGCTCAATAGCATTGGGGTTCCCCGGTGCGTCGGTTTGACCACTGGTTTTATTGACAATGACCGTCTGAAGCGACGGATCAACGTAGAATTTTGTGGGCTGTTCATGTTTCATGGGCAGCCCCTTGTTGTAGGCGAGCCAGAGTGCCACGCCGTGGCTTGCTGAATAAATAATATCTTCCATAGGCGAGTTGTCATCGCAGCCCAAGAAAATGGCTGTGGTGTACCGTGGTGTTGCGCCCAAAAATGAGCAGGTACGGTTTTCGTTGGTTGTACCAGTTTTGCCGATAACTTCTTCATCGATCCAGCTGTTTGGGTGCCGGTTGTGCAGGTGGTTTGCCACCAGTTTTAGTCCACCTATCAATTGGCTGCTGGTCTGCCACGAGAGAACGCGTTCCTCTTCAGGCACATGCTTCCAGAGTTTGGCTCCCCACTGGTCTTTGACCCATTCAATCAGATAGGGTTTTGTGTAAACGCCACCCTTAACGATCGTATTCATCATGGCTGCCGCCTGTACCGGTGAGCATTCGGTGCATCCAAGCGCAAGTGATGGATAGGGGTTGAGCGGTCCTGGTAAATGGAACCGACGGGCCATTTCGACGACACTCTCAGCGCCCATCTCCAGAAGTAATTTAATAGAGATAATGTTATTCGAGGTAATAAGCGCATTGGCCAATGTCATGGGGCCTTCAAATTCTTTGTGGACATTGTGCGGATCCCAGTCTTCTTGGACAACTCCCGTTAGGGGTTCGTCGACGAATATATCAGTGAACGTATGCCCGTGTTCGAGAGCTGCAGCATACACTATTGGCTTGAACATAGAACCCATCTGGCGCTGGGCTTGAACGGCTCTATTGTATTCAGATTCAGAGAAGTCGTATCCTCCGACCAGGGCCTTAATGCCGGCAGTGCTGGTATCAATCGATACGAGTGCTCCATCGAGACATGGGATATTTTTGCGCCAGGCCCCCACATGCCGCTTAAATACCGTTTCGGCGTGCAGTTGGAATCGCCTATTAATGGTCGTTCTTATGACAAGCCCTTTGGTGTATAAATCGTGCTTGCCAATCATATTTTCAAGCGATGCGCGAATAAATTCTTTCAGGTGCTCGGCAAGATTGGCGGCCATTTGTTGCGAAGTTCCGAGTTGTTGCCGGAGCGCTTTGCGATACTCGGCATTGGTTATAAATCCTCGTTTTTCCATCTGTTGCAAGACTAAGTTGCGCCTTCTAATCGCCTCTTTTGGATTGTAGAGGGGACAGTAGCGCTGGGGATTTTTTATAATCGCCGCCAGCATTGCCGCTTGATCGATGCGTAGGTTGGTGGCAGTGGTATTCCAGAATCGCCGTGCAGCTGCCTGAACGCCGTAAATACCGGCTCCCAAGTAAATATTATTGAGATAGGCTTCGAGAATCTGCTCTTTTGTATGCTGCATCTCAATAACAATTGCCAGGAACTGTTCTTTTAATTTGCGCGTAATCGTCTGTTCGCTCGAAATATATAAGAGCCGTACCAGCTGCTGGGTTATGGTACTTGCACCCTGGACGACGCGACCATGATACAGGTTTACGAGCACCGATCGAGCGATTCCCCGAAACGAAATCCCATGATGGTTATAAAAATCGACATCTTCGGTTGCCAAAAAGGCGTTTATCAGGTGCGCTGGTGCCTGTGAAAGTTTTATGGGTTCGCGCTTATCAAGCTGGAACCGGAAGATTTCGCGCTCGGCGTCATCCAACACAATGCTTGGCTTGCCAAGTGTTTCGTATTCGTGGCTGGCAAGGTCAACGAGGGGGTAGTTGAGCAAAAAAATAAACACGCCGCCCATTAAGCCAATAAGAGAAAGCGCTATAATAAGAAGGGTGGTTTTTATGCGGGTCATAACAATTACTTTTTATTTGGAAATAGTATCTTATATTTTAACTATACCATAAGGAGAGAAGAGTGGGTACGCTTGGTTGGATTTTATTGTTTTTGACGAGTTTGTCAGGGGAACTTGCTCTGCAGGTTTTTGTGGGGTGTTGGTATCCCCTTCTGACGCGCTTATTATATAGCATCTATGTTGTTCAGGGCGGCGCTGGTGTGTTTGGGCACGCGTTTGGCATTTTATGTATAGCCGTAAGCGCCTTTATGGGCGGCCTGAGTTATGTTGGCTCGATTTTATATTTTGTGTTGGTCGCCCTTGCCTGGCGCTCGGGCCGTGCAGCGATTTCACCAAGCCTTGTTGTGCGTGGCGCATTTGTCGTGCTGTTTTTGTTGGGTGGCTGGCTCGTAGAACTCTATGGTCCGTTCAGGCAGGTTGTGCCCGAAATTGTTTTCTAAATTATCCGGAGCGAAGGCTGGACCGAAGGATGCCAAGGGCACGTATGCATATTTATACGCCAGGATTGGTGTTGGCATCTTCTAGATTATCTTGCGGCAGCTGTGGGTTTTCTTGTTCGTCAGAATCGTCTGTTTGGGCAGCCTTTTTGGCTTTTTCATAAAGCTCTACCAGGATATCGTTTCGTTGCTTTTGTACGGTGGCCCTTTTTGTCCACAGAAATTTACCTAAGGAGATAACGGACAATGAGGCGAGTCCCCCGAAACTAGATGTTGCGAGCAAGGGAAGCAATCCTGTTATTCCATCGCCTAGTACGGAAAAAATATTTTCGGTAAAAAAGCGTCCACCCGCGGCTATAAATCCCAAGGCGAAAGCGCGGAAACGAGTCATGCGGGAGCTATAGCTGAAGACGGTGGTGAGTGAGTTGTGTTGTGCTTTTAAGCATCCATACTCTTGTATAAATGTGCTGTGCGCGGGAGTTCTTTTTTTTTGCACATGGCTTGGTAGTGCGCGAAATGCTTCCTGAATATCTGATAGATACCAGGAATGAAAGTGTGGTCTATGGAGCAAATTTTGGTACCGTTCCATTGGGCTTGCTGGTATGGTTAAGGACGAGTTAGTAGCTGGTTGTTTTTCTGTACTGAGCGATGAGCTTGGAGCTTGCTGCATTTGTATAAACCGGAGTGTGCCAACGGTTGCCGGCCTTAATAACCTTGCCTGTTTTACTATTTTCATCATGCCAAAGCTTGTTGATGTTGCTACTAAGAGTGACAATAATAGAGCTATGCGTTTATCTGTACTAAACATGTGAGAACCTCCAGAAAAATTCGCCAATTATTTTGGCCAGTAGAAGCATAGAAAGCTTCTAGGAAATATTTAAATAAGTTCTTTAAATAAGTCTTGGGCTATTCTTGCTCATTATTTATTTCTTTTAATTATGACACAAAGAAAATAAAAATCAACCAGTTTTACTGTAAACTGTTTTGTTTCGTAAAGATCAGATGTGGCCCCTGTTCCAAAAGCGCTGCAAGGCGTGCCAGGCTCAGCAGGGTCAGATTAGCCTCGCCTTTTTTGATTTTTGCTACCTGCGTTGGGCTGACGTGCAAGCGCTGGGCGAGTTCTTCCAGTCCAATATTTTCTTTTTTCATGTACACGTCTAGAGCCAGGGCAACATCAGTTTGGAGTGTGTGAAGCGCGTGTTTTTCGAATTGGGCGTGTCGTTCAATCTCAGTTATTTCGGCTGAGGTGAGGCGTTTTTCAAGATAATCTTGAAAACTTTTTTTGTTCATGTTTCTAAATCTTTCTGGTTTGCTGGTTTGCTAAGTGCGTGAGCCGTTCACGGGCAAGCCGTATATCGCGCTGCTGGGTTTGTTTGTTGCCGGCGTCTAAAAGTAGGATAACGCGTTCAGGTTCAAAGGTGTAGTAGATTCTAAAATTATAGTGTCGTTCGCGTACTTCAAAAAGACCATGCCCCAGTGCCCGGCTGTGGGGAAGTTTGAGTTCGTTGCCATCAAGTTCCAGTAGCTTCAGCTCTTTGGCGACTGAATTAAACTCGTCATGGCTTAGTGCGTCCAACCAGTGCTCGACGCAGCGTTCGCCGGAGGCGTCGTGCCAGTAGTGCATGGTCCATAGATGATCCATCAGCGCCCCCTTTGTGCGCGGGTTTAACAGCCTCAGGTTATAGAACTCACAAGCCAAAATACGGCTAAGAATTTACTCAAAGCCCGTTCGTCCTGAGCTTGTCGAAGGGTTCGAACGGGTGCGATGGTCGTTTTTTAAATGTGAGCTCTGTAGTTTAGCCTAACCTACGACATGAGTGGGGGGCAAGAAAAGCGCACAAAAAAACCGGAGACGAACGTGGGTCCGTCTCCGGTATAGTTTATAAATGCGTGACGCGTTTTATTAGTACGATTTGCGGCTGTTACTCGATCTCGGGCTTTTTGATTGGGTATTTTTTCGCGAGATCCACGAGTTCTGTCTGAAACTTTGCTTCAGTTTTTTTGGTTTCACTGTCGAAGTTTCGTAGCAGCTGCTTGGTTGTAAATGCACTCGTTTTTATAATGACTCCGCCGGTAATACCCCAAAATAGTGTTCTGCTAAGGCCCCACCAAAAAGCCGTTGTTGAGATTTTTTCAAATGAGAGAGCGTCTGAAGGTGTAAACCAGTTGAAAAACCAGCCGCAAAAAGCAGCTGTTGCAACAGAACCAGCACGGAAAAACCAGTCAGTGTTCGTAAGCCCTTGGTAGCCAGCCCGCAACGGTATGTAGTTGCGTTTAAATTCTCTGTGGGAAATGATTTCAAAGTATTTATTCTGGTTTGATAGATTTCTATATGCTCCGTTGAGCTTTCCGAGATACATCGGGTCAAATGTTGGGTTTGCTCGTATATCTTGGTAAGTTAAAAGAGCTGTTTTTTCTTGGCATTCTTTATCCAAGTTATTTTTTTTAACGGGGTGCTGTATTATTCCTTTTCTTTCCTCATTATTCTGCATGCCAAAACTTGACGATGCGATTAAGAGAACCGGCAGCACAAGTCCGATGCGCAGAAAGGTATTAAACTTAAACATCTGGAATAGCCTCCAATAAATTTTCCAGCTCGAACGCCGGAATACAATACCAATAGTAACTTTACTTATAACGTGTCACAAAATAATTTAATGAGTTTTAAGCTGCTTGAGTCGTCCTTTGTGTTTTATTTAATTATGACACGCAGAAATAAAAAGTCAATTTTTTAGTTCCAGTGCAACCAACCCATACAACTAACCCACGCAACTAAGTGGATGCGGAGCTCTTAGTGGGTTGCGTATGTAAATGTGCGGGCTGGAGACGAACGCATGCCCGGTTCCAGCGACATTTAAATTTCTTTCTTGATTTCAGTAACGGGGTATTTTTGCCCGAGTTCGGTGAGACTGGTTGTTAATGTTTGCTTTTGTTTTGTTATGTTCTCTTTCACGCACGGCAGAAGTAACCATAGGCGCTTGCCAACAGCTGCAACAACTTTGGTTGCAAACCCACCTAAAAGGCCCACAGCGAGGGCCCCGCAAATCCTCTGTGCCAGTGGTATTGATGCGGGAGTTGAGGAGTTTGGAATTTTTAAGTGTGATGGAATAAGCCAAAACATAAGAGCTGAGGCAACTGAAAAGCCTCCTCGGAAGGCCCATGGGGTACGGGCGTTGCCCAGATTCATGTACTCTTTTTTCAGTGATGCGTAGTCCCCGATGAACAGCTTATGCCTCTCTTTCTCGGCGTCCCTCTCTTTCTCGGCTAAGCAATAGAATAGGCTGCGGACCTCTCTCTTATACTTGGCGTCAAACGTGGGAGTAAAACGTTTAATTTCGTAGTTCCGCAGTCTTTGGCTTGGACTATTCGACCCAAAACTTGACCAGGTGATCAATAAAACCGGCAACACGAGGCCGATGCGCAGTGCTCTATTTGGCATAACGATATCCTTTATAATTAAATTCACAGCATTTTCTCGATTTAATATTATTGCAATCTGTACATGTTTGAGTTTAGCCCGGCCGATATAAAAGTCAAACTATACAAATTTTATGATCAAGGTCGGTGGCTGCGCACGCAAACTCTTCCCGTCAGGGTTACGCCCAGTTTTGGCAATAGCTTCCTTCAGTTGGTTTCAGTTAATCGTCATCGAAGTAGCCATATTTTTCTGTTTGCCAAGTACTGTTTTGTGGGGTTGGATAGCTGTCGAGCGGCGTTGGGTTAACTTGCGCAGAATCAAAATGGCACCGGTGCCGTACCAATAAGCCGATAGGGAAAAGGTTTGGCGTACTTTCTGATACCTTTTCGGGGGCCATGCCAACTGAAAAACCTGCGGGGGGAGTTGGTGGTTTGTCTGAGTGCATCGGCTTTAAGGTATAAAAGGGGGCTAAGCAAATGACGAAATAAAAACTTTTCATGAGGTGATCCGCCAAAAAAGGTTGGACGCGTATGCGAGTGACGACTCTTAATAAAGTTTAGATAAAGGGATCTTGTTATGCAAAGCAAAGTGCGATTTAAAAATTGGCCGGATCTTTTTGCGACTACCAGTATGTGAAGATGCGCAAGATTTGCCCGACACAAAAAAGCCGGAGCCGAACAATGTGCGTCCGGTTCCGGCAAAAAGAAGATATAGCGTCGTGGCTTATTTCACGTCGCCGACATTTGTTATTTCAGAGTTTTTGTTTAAAGAGACAAAAGCACAGCAGGATTCCTGCGTTGCAGGACCGGCATAGGGAACGCTTCGCATGCGCATGCATACATGCATGCGCACAAAGGGTGCGCTTTGTGTTGTGCTAAAATTCGTTCTTGCGCGTGTCTAGCGACTGGTGGTGCTTGAGAATGCCGGCAAGAAGTGCCTCGACCATTTTATTTGAGCCATCCCGCGAAGTTATAAACTCAGCGTTTTTCTTATTGCTCAAGTAAATCATTTCAGCTAATACCACGGGAACGTTGCTGTAGATAGAGCCGGTTAAGGCCTTTTGTCCGGACTTGCCGACGAAAGTTTCGCTATCGCCCAAAATGCCGTTATCCTTTAAAATCCCCTTGAGTGCTTCGGCCATGCCTTCATGGATGGCAAGAGCTGCTTGTTCGCTCTGCTTTATAACCGTTAGGCTTGGCCCCTTATAGCGTTCATGTTGACCCTGTTGATCGGGATAATAGAGTGTAAAGCCATTCACGTCTGGTGATTGGTTTGAATCGCAATGCAGGCGAAGAAAGAGGGCTGCATTATTTTTGTTCGCTATGTTTGCCCGCTCTTTGTTGGTAACAAATTCTTCGACGGTGCTTTTGGTTAACAGTGCGTGAATGTTTTGTTCTTTAAGTTTCTCTTCCAGGAGTTTGGCTATGGTAAAATTGATCACTACTTCTTTGAGCCCATAGTGCTCGCACCCGCGATTTATGAGTTTCGAACCCTTTATTTCTGACCAATGTCCAGGGTCAATAACCACTAAAAAAGGCTTGGGTAGCTTTTTGGTCTCCAAAGGCTGTTCCATAGACAGGAGGGCACCCGTTGTGCATGCGAGGGTTGCAGAGAGTGCGAGATAAAAATTTTTCATGACATGATCCTGATCTTATTTTAATGGAAACGCAGACAACGTGACAAACAAAAACCCGCGTTTTTGTAGCTCGGGAAGTGCTGCAATGATGCCGTCAGCCGTTTCGCCACGTACGGTGCCATGAGCTATTGGTTGGTTCATGTGCGCAATAACAATTGAGCCTGATGTCGCGGTGAGTAAAGCGTTTTTGACCTGTTCTTTGGAATAGGTGGCTCCGGCATCGCCAAGGACGGAAAAATTGACGATCTCATACCCGAGGGCGTTGGCGATTTGTACGGCAACTTCGTCGTAGTAGGCTGTTCCGGACCGAAAAAAACGGGGTTTTTTGCCGGTGAGCTGTTCGATTTTTAGGGCATTTTGTTCAATTTCATCAAACACTTCGCCGGCATTCAGTGTGCCCGTAGCGCCATAAGCGGTTGCGCCCGTTACCGATAACGGTTTATGCAAAGCCCCGTGGTTTTCAATTTCAAAAAGGGGGTTGGCGGCCAATTGCTGGAACAGTTCGGGATTCTTGTCGATCCACCGGGCGTTAATAAAGAGTGTTGCCGGAATCTGGTGAGCAATGAGATAATCAATCAATTTTTTATCAAAGCCACTTCCCCACTGCCCCCCGCCACAGGCATCAAGGGTTAAGGCGATTACCTTTTGATCTGTTTGGAGAGATTTTTTTACTCCGGGGACAAACTCCCCCCACTTGCGAGGGGTTTGGTTTCCAAAAATGGTGACGATCGCTGCTCGTCGTTCCTGATAAGAACCTTCTTCAGCAGGCGTGGTGGCTGACAAGAGGCCGCAAGAAACAGCGCACAGGCTGAGGGTGAATAAAACTGTTACGATAGAAAAATTTTTATCATCGGGATTATGCATAACACGAACGCTCCAGGTTAAAAAGAGATTGGCATATTGACGACTGATTGGGATGAAGCATGAAAAATAAATCAAATTTTGTCAAGTTTTACCAAGTGCTCTTTCCCATCAAGTTTATCAATGTAGCTTTGCACCATATCACTGCACTCCTCGTCGGATGGATGCGTATTATAGATGCGATTGGTTTTGTTTAAATCAAACTGAGGGATTTTGTTTTGTTAAAATTCGATATAAATAATTTTGTCTTATGCGGCTAAGACAAATTGTCAATTCGGCATACTTGTTTCTTGTTAAAAATTTGCGTGCTAAACTACATAAAATGAGTTTTTCTCTTGGAATGTGAGTGCCCTATGGATTTTGTAGATCTTATTCAGGCGAATGTGCCGTTGGCCGATAAAAATTGGTTTGGAACGGGTGGTAATGCCGATTATTTTTGTCAGCCGGCGAATCACCTCGAATTTCAGGAGGTTGTTGCGTTTGCACGCAAGCGCGAGCTTCCCATTTTTGTGCTTGGCGCTGGTGCGAATATTTTAATAAGTGATGCTGGATTTCGAGGTCTCGTGATACGGCCGCAGCTCAAGAATATTTCGTTTGTCGAGGAGATAACTCCCGGTACGCCGGGCGCGGCGAGCGTTTTGGTGACGGCCGGTGCGGGCGTCATGATCGACGATTTAATTATCGCTTGCTTGGACCAGCATGCCGGTGGGCTGGAAGAGTTTTCTGGCATCCCGGGTACCGTTGGCGGCGCAGTTTACATGAATATTCATTATTTTCAGTTTTTCTTGAGCCAATTTATTGCTCACGCACAGGTGATCGATGTGGCGACAGGCGAGCTGACGCGGGTCTCGGGTGACTGGTTTAAGTTTGGGTATGACTATTCGACGTTGCACAAAAAAACACACTATCTGGTCGAAGCTACGTTCCGGTTTAAAAAATACACTCCCGAAGAAGCGGCCTATGCACGGGGCCGGTCGATCGAGATTATTCGCCATCGCAAGCAGCGCTACCCGTACAAGGGGACGTGTGGCAGCTTTTTTAGAAACTTTGCTGAAAGCGAAGTAACCATAGAAAGCAATGGCCGGAAAATGATCTTTGTTGCCTATTATCTTGATAAGCTTGGCATCAAAGGCGAACTCGCTCGCGGCGGGGCCTGCGTCTCATACCAGCATGCGAACATGCTCGTGAATTTGGGCAACGCGACGTCAAATGACATTATCCAGCTGGCGCGCGCAATGCAAGAACTGGTGAAGAAAAATTATGGCATTATGCCCCAGCCAGAGTGCCAATTTGTTGGGTTTGACAAATACCCACTCCTGTAGTTTTTTGCACCACCTTGCTTCATTTACAGAAATACGGTATTCTGTAAATGAATTTTGCCACACATTTTGAGGAGAATTTATGTATGAGTAACAAACGAACAAATCCGCCTGCCCAAACTGATATCTCAAGAATTACGATCGACCTTCCCGCAGCAAGCCACAAGCGCTTGAAGGCCTTGGCTGCCGTACTTGGGAAAAGCATGCGAGAAATTGTGATCGAATCGATCGAGGAGCACCTCGCTGACTTTTCCATGCCCAACAAAAAGACCCTTGCAGTGATTAAAGACATTGAAGAGGGAAAGAACCTTGTGCGAGCGGATGGACTTGAGGATTTGTTTAAAAAGCTGGGCATCTGAAGTTTGTGGAGGCGGTGTATGTTAAGCCTAATTTATCAACCACAATTCAAGAAAGATATTGCCAGCGCTAAAAAGCGTGGCAATACCAATCCCGCGATATAAACTTGTATGGGCGCGTTCGCATCCTTCGACAGGCTCAGGACGAACGGTTGGTGGGCGTGCTGGGTTACTTTACGGGTTTGGTATAAGGACATTGAAAAGACGAATACCCCCTTCTGTAGTTTTTACACGCCGGCATCGTGCGGTTGTAGCGGGCTTTCGAAGTACGCATGAAACGCTTCTGGCAAGAGCTTGTAATCAATCATGCTCGTGATTTTTGTAAACTCGCCGTTACAGAAAGTGTCCCAGAATAAGATAGTTTTGTTTTTAAGTTCAGGGTTAGCCTGTAGGTGTGCAAGTAGAGCCCTCAAGGTCTTGCCCGCGTAGGTGCCATCAAGCTTGATCTGTTCGGTGCTTTCTAACAGTTTTATAGCTGCTTGTGTTTGGGCATTTGTTTTTGCATAGCCTGTTCCGGTAAAAGCATATTCGATGGTGACCTGTTGGTCATCGTAGGCGCATGATGGAAAATTTGGAATATGCGAGGCCAAGAATGCGTCTAGTTTGTTCACGAGGCTCGACAGGTTACGCAAGCATTCTCCCGTTTCTTGTTCTGGCTCGATGATGACGGCAATGATTTTACAGGGAAGGCCGGCTGCTTTGCAGCCAACACACAAGCCTGCGGCGGTTCCGCAGCTGCTCAGCGTGACATAGATAATATTGGGCATGGGCATGATGCCCCGTTGCACTTGCTCGCGCAGTTCAAAGGCGGCGTTCACAAAGCCCAATGCCCCGATAACAGTTGCTCCGCCTTCAGGGATAAGATACAAGTCTGTCCCACAGGCGGCTTTAAAGGCCTGATTAATAATAGGCTTTTGAGTTTCGCGTTCTTCTGTGTTGGCAAATGGGTGGAGCTCGGCGCCATAGTAATAATCAAGTTTTAGGTTGCGGCGCAAATAGGACGTTGCCGGTTGCGGAGTCAAAAACAAATGACACTTAAGCCCGAGTTGGTGGGCATGCACAGCCGTAGCGCAGCCGTGATTGGTGCCATAGCAGCCATCTGTTGCAACGCCTGCATAGCCGCCTTGAAGAGCCTCACCAAATAAAAATTCGAGCAGGCGCACTTTGTTGCCGCCAAAAAGCGAGTTGGTCAGGTTGTCCTGTTTGAGATACAGGTTGTTTACGCCAAGTACGTGCCCCAAATTATCAAGCTTCTTGATGGGGGTTGGCAGGTCGGCAAGCCGCACCCAGGCAATCTTTCCCTGTAGCTCCGGATAGACATTAAAAAGTGGCAGTGCGCCAAGTGTGAGACAAAGCTGTGCGCTTGCCAATAAAATCCCCCCGCAAAACCATGCAACTTTGATGCGAGTGGTCATGTCCTACTCTTTCGAGTGTAATACTTATACCCCAGCGTCGTATTGTTCCAGTGGCCCCTCGAAGTACGCATGAAGCGCTTCTGGTAAGAGCTTGTAATCAACCTGACTGGTGATTTCTGTAAACTCGCCGTTACAGAAAGTGTCCCAGAATAAAATGGTTTTGTTTTTGAGTTCGGGGTCAGCCTGAATATGCGCCAGCAGGGCTGCAAATGTTTTGCCGGTATACGTTCCATCAAGCTTGATCTGTTCGGTGTTTTCTAAAAGTTGAATAGCAGCCTGTGCTTGGGCAGTGGCTTTTGCATATCCCGTGCCAACAAAATTATATTCAATGGTTACCTGGTTGTCATCGTAAGCGCATGGGGGGAATCCGGGAACAAGCCCTGCTAAAAATGCATCAAGTTCGTTTACCAGAGCAGACAAGCTTCGGCGCAGTACGCCGGGCGCCCACTCAAGTTCCACGCTAACTGGAACAATCTTACAGGTTAGCCCTGCTGCCTTGCAGCCAACAATAATACCGGCTGCGGTTCCGCAGCTGCCAAGTGTGACATATATGATATCAGGCATAGGCATGAGCCCCGCATCGATCTGCTCTTTCAGCTCAAACGCGGCATTTACAAAGCCCAGTGCCCCAATAACATTTGAGCCGCCAACCGGAATAAAATACAAGTCGGTTCCGTGCGCTGCCTTAAAAGCCTGATTAATAACGGGCTTTTGTGCTTCGCGCTCTGCGCGATTTGCAAAGCAATGAAGCTCAGCGCCATAGTAATAATCAAGTTTTAGGTTGCGACGCAAATAAGACGTTGCCGGTTGCGGAGTCAAAAACAAATGACACTTAAGCCCGAGTTGGTGAGCGTGTACAGCGGTTGCACATCCATGATTGGTCCCATAGCAGCCATCTGTTGCAACGCCTGCATAGCCGCCTTGAAGGGCTTGCCCAAAGAGAAACTCAAGCTTGCGTACTTTATTTCCCCCAAAAGTGGGGTTGGTTACGTTATCGAGTTTTACGTACAGGTTGTTTACCCCGAGCTCGCGCCCCAAATTATCAAGCTTCTTGATGGGGGTTGGCAGGTTTGCAAGCTTCACCCAAGCAATCTTTTCTTGCAGCTCTGGATAGGCATCAAATAATGGTCGCGCGCCAAAGGCAAGCCCAAGCCAGGCGCTTGCGAGTAAAACACCAACAAGTAACCGTATAGTTTTGACATGTGTGACCATGACGCCCTCTAGTATTTGGAGGCCCTTTTTAGGGCCAGAAGTTAAACGTTTTGTCTTGGACAATATAGTTCTTTTTGGGTTGAAGCTCAAGCGAGCAGGTCTGTATCAAAATAAAATTCGACATCGGGCGCTACAAATCCCGAATAGTTTTTTAAGCCTACTTTTTTCAAAATCTCAAACGCCCCCTGCGCTATCGCGCTTGAGCAAATTCATGCGAAGAACTACTATGAACCATATTTACACACGGGTAAGCAAATCGTGCTGATTGGTTTGGTATTCGATACCAAAACCCGCACGCTGGGCGAGTGTTTGGTTGAAAAGTTGGATTAGTGTGTTGTTTGTGCGATTTGTCCCCTTGCTCGCGCGATGTCTTTTTTTTGCCAAGGCGAAAGAGGGCTTACCCCTTTCGCCTTGGCGATTATGTTAAACGCACGTCTGTTTTTTTGATTCTTCGTAACTGCCATAGTACCGCATCGGGGTTGATCCCTCGAGAGCTTTGAGTGCAATCGATTGCACCTGCAGAGTAGCCTCATCGGCTTTTTGAGAAAGCTGTTTAATGAGTGCGTCCTGTTCTTTTATCTTGCCTTGCAGAGATGCAATTATTTGTTCCGAGAGCTTTCTTTCTCCGGCAATCTCTTTTGATGCCAAGTCCATCTGGTGCTGATAGTGCTTTTCAAGCGCCTCGCGAACTGTTTTTTCCGTTCCTTTGACCGCGGCTTCTAGCTCTTGAGGGAATTTTTGTGCTTGTGCTTTTAAGCTTTTAAATTCTTCTTCTTGTGCTCGTATGGTAGCCTGGCGCTCTTCCAGGTCTTTAAGAACGGTGCTACGTTTTTCTGCCAACTCCCTTTCAAGAGCCTGTTTGTTTGATTCGTACGCATCAAGATCTTTTTTGCGTTCCAATTGTAGGGTATAGTCGTACTCTTCTTTTGTGCGCAAGCGGTCACGATTTGTGGCAAGGTCTCTTTCTTGTTGCGCACGCATACGCTGTTCTTGTTCCTGAGCCCAGGCCTCACGAGCCTCTTTTTTTTCTTGCTCAAAATTTTTTCTCAAGAGTGCGATCTCTTCCTCAAAGCGATCACGTTTTTCTTTTTGGGCAAGAACAAGCGCGGAGAAGCTGTCAGCTTCTTGCTTAATATCGTGCAATTCCTCTAAATCGGTTGAGACGATCTTTGTTGCCGCTTGCAGTTCCGTAAACTTTTTGTGTTCCTCGAGGAGTTTTTGTTCAAGGGTATCGAGCGTTTGTCCAACCATTACTTTTGTGTTTGCAAGGTTGTTGATAATTCGTTCCAGTGTCATTGTTGACGCCTTACCAATAGTCTCATTTTCTTGTTTCTGCTTTTTTTCTTCTTGTACCTGGACGCTGTCAGGCCGCGCCCCTTTCACTTTGTTTAAAAGAGCATGGTACGCATCAAGAATTTCATTTTTTTTGTTTTTTTCGGAAATTTCTGGAATAATCTCTGGCTCTGTCATATGAGACTCCGTGGTTTGGGAAAATAAAGGATGTTGCTTTTTGTTCTTATGCCAATCATAGAAATTAACCGGGCATATCCCCAGACCGCTCATCCTGCCTGCCCACCGGAGCCTGCATGCTCCTGTAAGGGTCTTTGCAACTACAGAGGCGAAGGTCGGGAGCTTGTCGAAGGATGCTAAGGGCAAGTATGTACACTTAATATCCCGTGATTGTTTTTATACGAAAACGCACTGTCTCAGAATACAAAAAAACGACGGCTTTGTCCCGAATTTTTCATTCGCCATGTAACTCAAACCAGCCAATCTGCGTCAAAGCCAAATTCGATACCAGTCTTTACAAACTCTCTGTAGCCGCTTGGGCCCACTTTTTTCAGGATTTCAAACGCCCGCGTTTGCAGTTTTTTTTGTTGCTGCAAAGCTAAAAACAGAACTGGAGACCAGATTTTGACGCTCCCCTCCTGGTGACAAGAGACAAGTATGCCGTCGTTCACAGAAATGGCACTAAGTCTATTCGCGTATCCCCCGAGCTTGAGCGTTTTGAGAAGTTCACACGTTTCCAAGTCCAGAATGTTTATGGCGTTGCCTGAAGCGCTAATGTAGATATCTATTGTCCCATAGATGATAGTGCCTTTGTATGCGCAGATGCCCCAACCAGGAAGCGCGCGCTTGTCAGTGATCTCGTTGAGCAAGATCCTCTTTGCCAAATCAAAAATGAGAATGCTCTTCTCCGTGCGGGCTATAAGTGTATCGTTATGTGTGCAAAGGCCCACAATAGGAGGCTCACGTTTACCATCTAGGGGCCAGAGTCGATCAAAAAGTCGTTTTTCTTCTTGTAAGGGTTTGAAGGGGCTAATCAGGATTGAGCCTTTATCTGTTCCCGTTATAAGCTTGTCGTTATAAACACATTCGACATAAACCGAGCCGTCGTTAATAAGACGACTCTTATTGGGGCTCTTCTCTCTGAACGCATAGGCCAAGTTCCATGTTTGTGGATCCCGGGTTTTGGGCAGGCCAAAAAAAATTTTTAAAAACTTCTTTCGATTCTTATAATCCTTCAGATAGGGGAGCAACTTCTTTGATTTTATATCCCAAACCTCGACCTTCCAGTGGTCGAGATCCTCGGATTTCTTAAGGGCAATTTTGCCGTCACGTACACAGAGCGCAATAATAGGCGGATAGCTTTCTGTACGAATTTTTTCGTATGACACGGACGTGTCCATCGCTCCGGCACCCGTAACTATGCTGCCTGCTAGGCAAGCGAGAAAGAGGCCCAATGTAAAAGATGTTTTGCTGTATTGAGTGCAGTCACGCCTTAGCACTCCAAAACCGCTCATCCTGAGCTTGTCGAAGGACGGCGGAAGCGCGCAGGTGATTAAAATTAGTTTATTGGCCACTGTTGCCATAAAATTCACCTCGATTAGATTTTCAGTAATAATGAAAAATGTTTTAAATAATTATCTTTATTAATTGTAGTTTTTTTTAAAATAAAAACAAGAGGGATGCTTGCTCCCTAAAACACAAAAACACGGACAAGGGAAACCCTGCACGCCAAATATAGGATTTACAAAGCCCGTTCGTCCTGCCTGCCCACTGAAGCCTGAATACACCTGCACAAAGCTGTGCCATAAGACCGCTCACCCTGATCCAACTTCGCTCGTGGACGAGCTTCGTCGTGACTTTGGCCTGCCTGCCCGCCGTAGCCTTGGCGAAGGTTGGGTCGAAGGATGGCGGGTAAATTCCGGGCGCGAACGGGTGTACTAGCCACCTTTGCGCAATAACGCCTTCAAGTCACTTGGTGATAGTTTTCTTGAGCGCCTCGGGTCCGCCATCGCCAACGCTTTCCTGAATACCGTCTTCGGCTGCAAGCAGAATCGCAGCGAGGGCGCCGATTTCTCGACGCCCTCCGGAGCTGTTAGCGCTGAACAATCAGCAAATACTTCAAAGATACCTCTCCGGGAGGTGAACAATTACCCGACCATTTGGTAAAGCAACAAACGCTGTTTCGCTAGTAAAAGGGTTGCGCCTGCTGTCTATTTGTACTCTTCTCTCGATTTTCAGCATACCATTAAGACCGTCTGTTATTGCTTTTTGCACGCTACCGTTCGTTGGTAACGAATTAACACTGTTTTGCAGATTTGTTATGAGCGTACCCTGAGTGCTCACCAGGCTTTTGAACAATAGCTGTGCGGTTTCAAAATTGCCGACCTTCAGTTCTGCTTTTTGCTGCGTCGCTTTCAATTCCCCAAGTTCTTTGGTGAGCTTCACCAATTCCAAGAGTACCTTTTCTTGTGTTGTTTGCTGAACAACTTTCAGCTCCCCAAGCTCTTTGGTGAGCTTCACCCACTGCAAAAGATCTTCTTGTGGCGTGGATTTTTGCTTGTTTTCCTTTTCTTTCAGCTCTTCTACCATCTTGGTGAGCCGCAAGAGCTCCAGCTGCGTTTTGCTTGGCTTTTTTGTGACAATTGTTTCACCTTCTTGCTTCCGCTTCTGGCCCAATTCTTGCAATTGCTTTAGGAAGTTGATGGGAAGCTCTTTCCGGCATACGGGACACGTCGTTTTTTTTTCAAGCCAATCACCGATACATTTCCAGTGAAAATTACAATGCCCACAGGGGAGAATACACTGTACATCCTTTTGTGAAAAATCCTGCAAACAAATCGCACAGCAGTCTGGCTCCTCCTTCTGCTTCATAGCACCCACAGAGCCCACACAGGCGCCTAAAAGCACCAACAACAAATAACGCCAATAAAACATTGCAAGGTCTCCTAGAGATATAATCGAACGATCCCAACCACATGGGCAATCCCATGGGCAATTCGAGGATATAGTATATCATTTAGATTTTGCCCTACAAGAAAAAGAA
>Ga0351937_1031_pt1 | contig 48437 bp, 46 predicted proteins | sample TotcelHT113001M9_FD_206857 | JGI IMG/M metagenome (GOLD analysis project Ga0351937, IMG submission 206857) | Enriched cells from coal bed in the Powder River Basin, Montana, United States - Total cells T11 rep2 HSBNCT.T11.300.1.M9 ... | reverse complement strand
GCATTGAATTTTTCCGGCCCTGAATATATTGTCTTTGGTTCATAAATGAAAAAACAGGATATAATCATAATTGCCGTTCTGTTCGCCCTGCTGATGGCATGGCCTTTTTTTTACAAGCGCTGGATTGAGCCCATGGTTGCGCCGCCGGTTGCCGTCCGGATGCCGACGAATGCGGCTGCCGGTTCCAAGGCAGATATCGCGCCTTTGCCAAAAGCGTCTGAACAGGCGCCAATAAAAGAAATTGTCAAAAAAGCCGTGCCCGAACCGGAACCGGTCGCCGCGATTGAAGAAAAACGGACTGTTTCCGATGTCCCGGAACAGATGGTGACAATCACTAATTCCGGGACTGCCATCGTGCTATCTTCCAGGGGTGGCGGTATTGTCTCGGCCGAATTTTACAATTACCGGGCGTCAGTCGCGAAAAACAGCGGCCCGCTCGTGCTCAGTTTTTCGAACATGTCCGCGCTGGCTTACAGTGGTCTTGGCGGCCTTTCGGCTGCTGACGCTTTTTCGGTTATTAGTTCCGGGGGGACCTCGCTGGTCATGGAGGCGTCGGGCGCGCACGGGCTAAAGCTTATCCGGACAATAGAGCTGAACGATGTCAACCAGATCATGGTGAACGACCTGTTCACGAATACCGGCTCCCAGGCTTGCTCGCTTCCAAAACACGCCGTTCAACTCGGGCTGATGCAGCTGCCTGCGGCCGATTACCGGATGAGCGGCATGGACTACCTCGGCATTGATGTCCTGGCCGCAAGCGGCGGCGAGGGCGTCATTCACTGGGCCGGCAAGCTTGCAAAGCTTTTCAAGAAAGCCAGGGATGAGGAAGACTCGCCTTTCCTGCCGAAGTCCATCGTCAAGCAGGAGGATATTCCCGTTGACTGGGTTGCGGTTAAAAACAAGTTTTTCACCCAAATCCTTGTCCCGGAGGGCGGCGCGGCCGGCTACCGGCTGATGGCGGAACGCGTCACGGTTGCGGGCGAAGATCAGAACCATGCCCTTGCGCCCAAAAGCGCCGATGTCAGGGGCGTGGCGGCCGCGGCGGTCATGCCCGAAAAAACGCTTAACGCGGGGGAATCTTATTGCCAGGCGTTTAAATTATATCTCGGGCCCAAAAAGTTTTCGATATTGCGCACCCTCGGCCTGCACCAGGAAGACGTGATGGAATTCGGCATGTGGTCGCCGGTCTGCAAGTTTTTGCTGGTCGTGCTCAACCTGACCTATGATTACATCCCCAACTACGGCGTGGCGATCATCGTGCTTACGATCCTGATCAGGATAATATTCTGGCCGCTGACGCACAAGAGCACGGAAAGCATGAAAAGGATGCAGGAGCTGCAGCCGCTCATGACGGCCCTCAAGGCGAAGCACAAGGATAACCCGCGCAAGATGCAGGAAGAAACAATGGCGCTCTACCGCAAGCACAAGATCAACCCGGTCAGCGGCTGCCTGCCGATGCTGATCCAGATCCCGGTCTTCATCGCGCTCTTCATTGTCCTGCGCAGCGCCATCGAACTCAGGTTCGCGCCGTTTCTCTGGATCAGCGATTTGAGCGCCCCGGAAAGGCTATTCGCGGAGATCCTGCCCATCCCTTTGAATATTCTCCCGATATTCATGGCCGCGACCCAGGCCTGGCAGCAAACCCTGATGCCGGCGCCCGACCCGAACCAGCAGAAAATGATGCTGTTCTTCATGCCGGTCATGATGCTCGTCATGTTTTACATGATGCCCTCCGCGCTGGTGCTCTACTGGTCCGCCAACCAGGTAATCGTCATCGTGCAGCAGCTCATCCAGAAGAACAAAAAAGCTTCCGTTCCTGCGCCAGTGAAGAATTAAATAAGGCCCGCCTGTCCCTTATGTCATCTCTCTGCGAACGGGAATCCATCCTCTTCTGTAGGCCGTCCCGACTCTCCGTGAGGTCTGGATATCGCGGCATCCTCGCATATGGAGCCGGCCTGCCTGTGCCCGAGCGCCCCTGGCCGAATATAACAGGTGGGGTTGCCGCGTCTCCGGGTAAATCAAAGGAATGACAGGATAAGTCGGGGTGGTTCGGATAGAAAAGTATCTGAGTTTTTATCTTGAAAGGCGATTGGGATATCTGCAACATGGAAGCATAGTGGGCGGTTATTATCCGCTTGCTGCAACTCTAAAAAGCCGTCCAATAACCAGCAAATGTAAACTAGTCAGATACTAAAGTTCGGCCGGAGAAAACAAATGGAAGAACCAAAAGAAGAAAATATTTCAAAGCGGAAATGCACAACCCTGTTCAACATACTTCTAACTCCGCTCGTTCTGTATCAGGGTTTTGCTGTTTGGCTATTCGAGAATGTTGATAAAACGACCAGTAACATTTCTGATTTGCCTTGGTCGCATCTTCCATGGAACAACATATTTCCAAATTCAGAACTTGTTTTTGGCTTCTTCAATATATTCGTAATTATCTTTTTGAGCCCCTTGATTATTATGCTGATCTGGAACAGATTGGTTGCCATTTATTTTCAGATCAAAAACATTACATATGCTGAAGCGTATACAGCTTTCTTGGGTATAACCTTCCTAACTGGACTTTTTTAGGCCGAACCACCAGCTTCACTTGACGCTCTCGCGCAAGTGAGCTGTAACGTTCTGCATGAAGAGATGAAGATTGAAACCCAACAGGATGTTGATGCCGTCAACGGGAAGTACAACCACTTCCACGACGGATTCATAAAGCGGATCGTTGTCACAAGCGACAATGAGTTTTTGACGGACATGCCGTGGGAAACACAGCGGCAGTTTGCGTCCAACGAGGAAGATCTTCGTGCCGCAGTTCTTTGCCATCTCAACACGACCAACGTGGAACTCGACATTCATCACTACAACTACGACTGGCCAAATCAGCCGCGGAGAAGGGCGATCATAATCCGGGCCTCTTCGGCCAAGATTTTCGACCAACTGTTGTCATTCATTGGCCGGGATATATTCGCTCTCAGTTTTGCCAAGGATTCAGCCTGCGTCTCATGCGTGCTCACTCACCACGCGGCGGATGCTGGCCCTGTTCGGAGCATGGAGAATGGGATCACGACCGTCCTCTTTTCGGCCGTGAAGATGGAGCTCGAAGAAACAGAATGGTCAGAACCAGAAGGTCTAAGTTACGACTCGCAAGCGCGCTGAACTTGACCTTTAACGTTGGGTAAATATTTCAAGATGAACAAGACCAGTCAGATGAGCCGTCGTTTTCGCGGTCTGCTTCTCGGCTTCATTGCCATGCTGGTTATATTTCCAGCGATAATGTATCCAATTGCTTTCCTTTGGGTCCGAGGGCATGTCCAAAACAAATTGGATTTACCTGTTGAAAAGAAACAGGAAATCATGAAATCCGATATTTATCGCGAAGAAGGCATATCAACGGTTGAACAATTTGATGCACACTATAAATTATTATTTCCAAGTTCGGTACCATGGCAAGAATATGTATCCTTTTATTTGCCATTGTTGATTCTTGCGATCTTGCTCATTGGCGCTATGCTGTTTAGGCGCCTAGGAATTGTTGGCGGTATTGCCTACGCTGGCGCCAACATCATCATTGACGTGGCACACCTCGCCATCGAGCAGCCCTTCTATGGTGTCGCCTATCAGTACATAGTCGCTATAATCGCCTATGGATGCCTCATTTGGCTCCTTCTGGCAGTCCTTAGGACAAGGCATGGCACGAACACAATTGGTGGGGATTTATAAGGGCTCGAAAGATGTGATTTAGATAATTAATCACCAGGAATAAGAGGGGTAAGTTATGGCAGTTGGCTGGTCCCGCGACGGGGCAGTGCATGAACAAATAAGTGCCACGGTGGAATCCGCGGCCCAATTGGCCAAAAGCCGGTTGCCGGATGGCGAAAGCTTAACTCACTGCGCGGAATGCAAGGTGGCTATGCCTCTGAAATATTATGCTTGCACTTATTTGGCGCCTTGATTACCATGACCGTAAATATAGGTCATATGACCTATTATATCGGTCGCATTTCTTTGAAAGGAGAGCATGGCTATGTTGGAAGCTATTCTGGGATCACTTAGCATTGAAAGGGTTCTTCTGTTCATTTTCTCCAGGGACGAGGGATACGCGCGGGAAATTGCCCGATTTTTCGAAACGGACCTTGATCCAATTCAAAAACAATTGGACAAACTGGAGGCAGGGGGCGTTCTGCGTAGCCGCTCTGCCGGGCGCACAAGGTTGTATTCGTTAAACCCGCGTTGCCCATTCATGAAAGAACTCAAGCCCCTTCTTGCCAAGGTGATGACGTTTTGTCCTGCCGACCTGAAGGAAAGACTTATTATGAACAGGCGAAGGCCAAGGAGGCGAGGCAAACCTTTGTGAAACCGATTGCCAAAATGAGCAGAGCTGATCTTGCCGCATTTGTACAAGAACACCTTCGCGCCAAAGGAATCGATGTAGTACCCGTGGAAAATATCTTTCAATGGACCTGGACATGATACACACCGGTCTCATGGCGCCCAGGCGCAGCTTAATTCGTGAAGTGATGAAGAAAATTGGCTTTTCCGAAGACGGACGCCATTTCAAGCATCCGGACACCAAACTCTTTGTTGAATTCCCCAAGGGCCCCCCTGCTGTCGGCGAAGAGCCGGTCAAAGAAATCTGTGAGCGGCGTGAGGCAACAGGAATACTCAAGATCATATCACCCACCGATTGCGTCAAAGACAGGCTCACATGGTTCTACCATGACCATGATCAGCAGTGTCTTGAACAAGCGGTGTTGGTCGCCCAAGCGAACCAGATTGATCTCAAGGAGGTCGAGAGGTGGTCTGAAGGAGAAGGCAAGAGCGACCTGTTCAAGCAGATTCGAGCGCGATTAAAAATGAAGGTTTATCCGCTTGCTGCAGGTAATAAAAAGCCGTCCAATAACCAGCAAATGTAAACTTGTCAGATACTAAAGTTCGCATTATATGATGAAATTACCAGAAAAAGATATCCGAGATTTGCGCAAGAGAACATCCCGATTAGCTTGTGTTGTTCCCATGATTGCAATTCCGCTAGTGATCGTCATGAATCTTGTTGTGGCGATTATAAATTTTACTCTTTCAGCACGGATAGCAGAAACGCTCGGTCTGTCTTTTATCCAGATTATAGAGAAGTGGATTGAAGGGATATCCGTTTCAAAGGAATATTCCGGCATCTTTCTCAAAGCCGTCGAGAGATGGGAAATAGGACTTCTCCAATTAATCGTGGCCTTTTTTATTCTCCTATTATTTGTTTTTTGGTTGCACCGAGTTGGAAGAGAAAAAAGAATTCTTCAATTTATCGAAGAACACAGCAAATGCGAACCATCGGGTTCAGACTATCACGCTACGCGCTCAGTCTGACCCGCCACGTTCAATTCTAAAAATGATCCAAGAAAAAGTTGAAAAATGTCCGCTTATTGAGTATTCTAAAAGCACGAATTCCGTTCGATATGTTTATTGGCAAGATGGGGATATGTGGCTTGGTTATCTGGAAGAATATCCGGATTACCAGACCCAGGGCAAGACCTTTGAAGAATTGCAGGAAAATCTCAAGGATATCTATGCCGATATAACCGGCGGCGCGATACCCAATGTGAAACACGTTGGGGAATTGCAACTCGCATGAAAAGAAATGACCTGATCCGCGAGATTGAAAAGGCAGGCTGCGTTTTCATTCGCCATGGCGGGCGGCATGATTGGTATCAAAATCAATAAACTGGCGCATGCCAACCTGTCCCTCGCCATCGAGAAATCAATGAACATCTTGCTCGGCACATTATCAAGAAATTAACACGCTGATCGAATCCATCGGCTTCAGCGTACCGCTCGTCCATCGGTTGACAGACTCACGAACGTTGATCGTCTATAGGATATCTAAAATACATCTTTTCCAATAACCATTCATTTAATCACCGGGAAATAGAGGGGTAAGTTATGGCAGTTGGCTGGTCCCGCGACGGGGCAGTGCAGGAACAAATAAACGCCACAGTGGAATCCGCGGCCCAATTGGCCAAAAGCCGGTTGCCGGATGGCGAAAGCTTAACTCACTGCGCGGAATGCAAAGATGCTATTACTGAAGAGCGTCGCAATGCAATTCCTAGAGTTCAATATTGTGTCAGATGTCAATTGGAGCTCGAAAAAAAGCTTAATACGGCTGCGCCTGCAATCGGGGCGGCAGCAAATAAAGTAAATTCTTGATAATAGGGAAGTGGCTTTACTCAAGGGGAGTAACCGGAATTCATGAAAATCGCCTTGCAGAACATTTCTAAAATATTCGGCGCGGTCAAGGCGGTTGACGATGTATCGTTCGAAACGGCCGACGGCGAGTGCTTTTTCCTGCTCGGCCCCTCGGGTTGCGGCAAGACCACCGTGCTCAGGATCATTGCCGGCTTCTGCGCGCCCGATGCGGGAACAATTTCGTTTGACGCCAAAAAGATCAACGATGTTCCGGCCCACCTGCGCAACGCAGGCATGGTATTTCAAAACTACGCGCTCTGGCCGCACCTGTCGGTCGAAGAAAATATCGCCTTCGGCCTGACCGTGCCGCAGCGCCGCGTGCCGAAAGCGGAGCGGGCGGAAAGGGTGGGGCGGATGGTCGCCATGCTGCACCTGGAGGGGATGGCGAAAAGGATGCCCGGCCAGCTTTCGGGCGGTCAGCAGCAGCGCGTGGCCCTGGCGCGCGCGCTCATAGTCAAGCCGGCCTGCCTCCTGCTGGACGAGCCCCTTTCCAACCTCGACGCGAAGCTGCGCATGGAAATGCGCCTGGAAATCAGGCATATCATCAAGGAGCTGGGCATAACCGCCGTCTACGTCACTCATGACCAGGCCGAAGCCCTTGCCATGGCCGACCGCTGCGCGGTCATGCGCGCCGGGCGGATTGAACAGATCGGGACGCCCCGTGAACTATATGAGCGGCCGGCCAGCCGGTTCATTGCCGATTTCATGGGTTACACGAATATTTTCGAGGCGCATGTTGTTTCGAACTCCCCCGGCTCGATTTCCCTTTCCTTTCCCGCCGGCAAATTGGTTGCGCATCCGGGCCGGGAGAAATATCCCGATGGTACAAAAGTCGCCGTGGCAATCCGTCCGGAAAAAGTATCCATTGGCGACTGGACCGGCGATGCGCCGAATGTTTTTCCGGGCCGGATGAAGGAAATAATATACATGGGAGCCGCCTTTGAATACCGGGTTGAATTGAACAGCGGGCTCACGGTCAGCGCGCTCCAGGCCGGGGCCGCGCGCGGCGCTGATCCGGGAAAGCAAGTCCAGCTTAAACTGGAACCGAAGGACGTGATTGTTTTGCGGGGGGAATAGTTTAACAAAATTCGAAGCACGAAATCCGAAATTCGAAACAAATTCAAAATTAAAATATCCAATATATCCAATCCAAGACTTTGTTTAGAAATTGGAATTTCAGTCATTGTTATTTGTTTCGTGCTTCGATATTCGGATTTAGAATTTGGGCTGTCAGCTTTTGCCCGGGTAATGCTAAAATATCTTGACTGGCAGATCGGGGGCGGGTAATAAAGAACGCAGTTTATGGACCTCAAATCAATATTGATCGAGTTGACCCAGCGGAAAGCATCCCTGCCGGTCCAGTTCTTGAAATATGCGCTTTCCGGCTGCGTGGCGGTCGTGGTGCACGCGCTGGCTTTCTATCTCTGCTCGTGGCTCTTTATCCCGGCGTTGAATGAGGACGACATCGTCGTCAGGGTCTTGAATCTTTCGGTGATCGCGGTAAACGACGTTGTCCGCGCGCGCAACGCGTTCATCAACAACTGGGTGGCGTTCATCTTCTCCAACCTGACGGCTTATATTTTGAATATCCTGTGGGTATTTGAGTCCGGCCGGCACAACCGTTTTGTGGAAATAGTGATGTTTTACGCCGTTTCCGCGATCAGCATCGCCGCGGGCAGCGCCGTCCTGTGGCTTTTAGTGAGGTATGTCGGCTCAAGCACCACTATGGCCTTTGTCGCCGATATCGTGGCGGCGGCCATGGTCAATTTTGTCGTCCGAAAATATTATATCTTCAAGGGCTGAATCTTTCCTGATTAAAACTTGTCCCCCGCCATTGCCTCAGAATTGAAAACGCGGCCTCACGGCCCGTGTTTTCAGATTCAAGATGGTGCTGGAGAAAACTTCCGAGGATAGCGCCGACATCCTTCAACTGGCGCTCGCTGCAGACAACATTCCGGATGGCATGGATGTTCCTGGCCGCTTGCCAGAATTTGAGCAGGGCAAAACTGTCGGGCGCAATCCGGCCTGAGGTTTCCCGGCCCTGCCCGGCGCATTTGCCGCAAATCACCCCGCCGCGCGCCGCAGAAAAAGATATTGGAACACGCCTGCCATCTGCCGAAACACCCGCGCCGCTGGTTGACATGGGCTGATGACATTGAAGGCAGGCGTCCAGGCGGGGCGCGTACCCCAGCGAGCCAAGCAGTTTGAGCTCAAACCAGAAAAGGCCGGTCTGCAAATGTGTGTTTGAAGATGTTGATCCAGGTAGGGCGGGACAGCCTTGTCCCGTCGCTCTTTTGAAGGACGGACGGACAGGCTGTCCGTCCCTACCATAAGAAACAATGTCAGCCTCGTCAACTTGCCCGGCAAAGAAATCAAGGGCGGTTTCAAGAAGCGCGTATAGATGCTTTTGCGGAGCGTAAAGGGGCGCTGTTTTAGCGGCCAGGCCGGAAAAATACGAAGCGCATGCCGTCCCCGGCCAGTAAGTCCGGAACGCGGCGCGGTGTTTCAGAGGGAAGCATTCCTTGACGATGTGCAGCCCCTGGAACAATCGGAGGTAAAAAAGAAGCTCGCAGGTATAAAAGAGGTCGTATTGGCCAAGGAAAATATTACGCGGCCTTTGCGCGCCCTTGATGATGGTGGTAATCCGGCCGTGTGCATCGGTCAGCCAGTTGACGATATGCGAGGATTCGGAAAATGGCCTGATATTCAGGACGATGGCATTGGTTTTTATGATCATCTGCTTACAGCCGGAACATGAAATTATTTCAACTCAGGTGGCCTGTTTTCCGCTGCCGGCGTTTCCGCAGGAGGATTTTCCCCGCGCTTGAGCCAGGCCTCAATATAGTCCAGTAATGTCTGCTGGGGCACGGCCTCGTTCTTCCAGGGGCTTGCCGCGCCGCCGGAAATAATCATTTTCATGGCAGCCGCCACGCTGATGTTCAGGTAAATAATTTCGGATTTTGGCACCATAAGGAAAAAACCGGAAGTCGGGTTTGGTGCCGTGGGCAGGAATATGCATATCATATCGCTGTTAATGTTGGTTTTAGTTTCAATTTTCCGGGTAATCATTTCAGGGACGCGCGCGGTGACAAACCCGATTGAATAAAGACCAATCCTGGGGAACTGGATTAACACTACATCCTTGAAAAGCGTGCTCTGGGAATTCACAAGCGATTCGCTGATCTGGCGGATGGAAGTATAAACACTGTTGATTACCGGTATGCGCGTCAGGATCCAGTCGGCAAGGCGGAATATTTTTTTCCCCACGAAATTGCGCGTGAGTAATCCCACGAAATAAAGAACGGCAACGGCAACAATGACCGCCGCGATTCGGAAAAGCGGCGCATACCTGCTCGCGAGCCATGCGTTCGGGACGATTTGCTTGCTTATGAAAGTAATTGCGAGGTCAAATATCCAGATGGTTCCAACCAGCGGCATCAGCAGAAAAAGGCCGATCAGGATGTTTACCCGAAACCCGGCTGTGATTTTTTTCCAGATATGATTCACGTGATGAATCCTGTTTTTTGCATATTATAAACTAGTTCACCGGAACCTGCAAATGATTTCCGGCTATGGGCCTTCTGTCAGGAGTTCCTTTTTGACGCCGGGGAGAATAATCCGGATAACAAACGCAGCCTGGCCGCCTTTTTCAGCCAGAGCAATTCCCGCCGGCGCATTTTGTTTCTTTCCCTGATGGTGCGGTCATCGTGGCCGGCAAGGTGATCGCAGCCGTGCGCAAGGTATAGCGCGAATTCGTGGTCAAAGCCGTGTCGTTTTTTACCCTCCAGGCAGGCCCGCTCCACGTTCACCACCAGCTCTGCCGTCCGGCGCATGTCGCCTGATGGAAGCGGTTGGGAGGAAAAGCTGATGACGTCTGTCACGCAATCAATGTCAAAAAAATGCCTCTTGATTTTCCGGATATTTTCATCATTCGTGAGCAACAATGATAATTCCACCCGGCAGGTGTTTGCGCTCTCCGGCATGGCTTCTGCCATGAGGAAATTCATAATCGCCTTGATCCTGGAGTTGTTCGGCTTGCGAATGTTCTGGCGGTTAATGATGTTTATTTTCATTGGTTGGTCATTCCCGATTTAACCCGGCCTTCGTAGCCAGAAGGCTTTACTTCGGCGGAGTAGGCTCGGGAATCCAGATAAAAATAAATCGCAATTGTTCATGCCGCTGGATTCCCGCGTCCGCGGGAATGACAGGCAGAATACAATGAAGGCAGGGGATTTGCAGTAAGATAATTAAATGTTATGCCGAGGCAAGGTATTTGCCGATGGCCTGCGCGAGCTTCCGGTAAGTGTTTTTCCGGTGAACCGGATCGCGGTCAAGCGTCGTGACGCGGAAGCCGGGCCAGGGCGACGAAAAATCGCTCGCCGGCACAACGCATATCCCAGTGGAGGCAAGCAGGTAATAGGCAAAGCGCTTGTCGAGCGGGAATTGTTTTACGGAAGCAGCCCTGCTGATGATTTCTTTTACGCGCTTGTTTTTGATCGGGAGCGACTGGCGCCGGTTCAATAATCCATCCTCAAAGAGCGCCATCAGATAAAATGCCCCCTGGATCGGGCGGACCTTCAGGCCGGGAACCGCCCCGAGGATGTCGGCGATGTCATTGCTGATTTGCTCAAGCTCCTGCGTGTATTGTTTCAGCCATTGCGCATAGAGCGGGCTTTCGTAAATCAGTGGGGCGGCGGCCTGTGGCAGGGTTGCGGCGCAGACTTCCAGCAGAAGGGGCTTTTTCAAGCTTTCAAAATATGACATGAAATTCCTGTCCAGTCCAATATTATGAAATTCAAGCCAGCCGCAGCGTCCGCCCGGCCAGGGAATATCCTTTGACATGCCGCGCATGACCACCAGCGGCACTCTTCCCGCCGCCAGCTCAGTCAGGTGGACATAGTCAGTCTTGTTGAAAACCAGCCTGAAATATACCTCGTCCGAAATCAGCATCAGGCGGTAACGCTCGGCCAGGCCGACGATATGTTGCAGGACTGATTCGTCGTAGACCGCCCCGGTCGGGTTATTCGGGTTGATCAGGAGAATGCCGGCAATTTCCGGATGCTTTTTCAGCTGGCTTTCAAGGTGGTCGAGGTCGGGCGACCATCCGTTTTCCGGGATAGACCGGTAGCCGATGGAATTTCCTCCAGCTGAAAATTTTTCGTTGGATATGTGGGCGGGATACCCGGGATGCGGCTGGATAATGCGCGCGCCGGGCTTTAAGGTCCGGTAAAGGAGGCTAATGGCCGCGCCCAGCCCGTTCGTGAAGAAAACATGCTCGGGGTCAAGACGGCTGGAAGGGCATAGTTTTTTTGAACAATCGGCCACCCACTGCCGGCTTGTCAAAATACCCCTTGAATGGGCGTAGCCGTAAACGCCGTTATTTTTCGTGATCAGGTCCGCCAGTATTTCCTTGATGAACCGGGGCACGTTCCATCCCTTGGCCACCGGGTCCCCGATGTTCTCGCCGATGAACTGGAAGCGTGGATCGGCTTCGCCGAGTTTCTGCGCCAGCTCCACGACTTCCCGGATGCCGTATTGCAGGAGCGCCGTCTTGGGGTTGAATATTTTATTGCGCATTTTGAACCAAAAAAATTTCCGCCACCGACGGATCCGCCCACGGCGGACAACATCCAACACTCAACATTCAACCGCCTGCATCGGAAACACAAAGCTTCCAGTTCCAAGTTGAAAGTTGGACGTTGAACATTCGATGTTTCTTAACTCCATGATGTTTAAGTTAAATCTTTCCGCAGCTGCCGCCAGAGTTCGCCGAGTGTCTGGGGAATGATTTTAACCTCGCCCAGCACCGGCATGAAATTCGTGTCGCCTTCCCAGCGCGGGACTATATGCAGGTGGATGTGGTCCTTAAGTCCCGCCCCGGCCGCCTTGCCGATATTCAGGCCGATGTTGAACCCGTTGGGGCGCATGCTCTTGCGCATGGACTTGCAGGCGATTGAAGCAATTTCCATCATTTCGCCCATTTCTCTGCCATTCATGGCTTCAAGGCTGTCAACATGCCGGTATGGTGCGACCAGGAGATGGCCATTGTTATAGGGATAGCGATTCAGCAGTAGGAAATTCAAATCACCACGTTGCAACACCAAATTCTGTTTGTCCTTGCTGTCCCGGCAGATATCGCACAGGAAACAGCCCTTTTTCTGCAATTTCAGGATATATTCCATCCGCCAGGGTGCCCATATTCTTTTCATGTTTATTCCACCGTATTGAGCGATGTGTGCAGATAACAGATTAAAAATATATGATATTAAAATCCATTCTGCAAGAAATAATGCCGCAAGCAAAGTTTTCTTTATAATCAAGAGCGGGCTTGCATCCCGGTCTTATTATTATAAAATCATGCCCGAAACACATGAATGCGCCTGCTCAAACCAAGTCTGCCCAGGTTTACATTTTCAGCGGAGAAGACGAGTATCTTCTTGCCCGGGACGCCAAAAACCTCATTGGCAGGCTTCTGCCGCCGGAGGAACAGACTCTCGGCCTGGAAATCATTGAGGGCAAGGCCAGGGTTATCGAAGAGGCAGTCGCGGCAATCGCCAAATGCATCGAGGCCCTCCGCACGCCGGGATTCATGGGAGCGCGCAAGTTGGTCTGGCTGCGCGAGGCCAATTGTTTTGACCGCGGCATTATTGCCAGGTCAAAAGATGTGGCGGGGATTATTGAATCTCTTTCCGAATTGATCAAGACCAGAATGCCGGCGGGAAATATCCTTGTTGTTACCGCCAACGCGGTTGACAGGGCGTCGGGCTTTTTCAAGGCTTGCCAGGCCAAGGGTGAAATCAACCAGCAGGCGGTATTAAAGCCCTGGGACAAGGACAAAGCCGCCGCCGCCTTCGCCAGGACCGCTTTGCAGAAAAACAAGTTGAAGGCGACGCCGGACGTTGTCGAGGCGATCGTTGAGCTGGCCGGGACGGACAGCCGGCAATTATTGCAGGAAATAAACAAGCTGGCCGTTTTTATTCATCCCCGGCAGCAGGCAAGCGCTGAAGACGTGTTTGCGATCGTTTCGGCGTCGCGCGAAGACAATTCGTTTAATCTGGCGGACGCGGTCGGCTGCCGCGAGCTTAAAAAAGCAATAGGGATCCTGCGCCAGCTGCTGTTCCAGAGGGAAAGTGAAATCGGGCTGGTAATGGGGCTGGAGGCGCGTTTCCGCCTGTTGTTGATATTGAGGGAGATGATTTCGGAAAAAATGCCGGCCGACGAAAAGCGCGTCCTGGAGCCCCTCCTGGCTTCTGAAAAAGGCCGCCCGCCGCAGGGCTACTACCTTGAGAAGCTCCTGGAACAGGCAAGAAATTTTTCCAGGCGTGAACTGGAATTGGCCCGGGAGGCAATCCTCGAAACGCGGCTCAAGCTTGTTTCTTCCACGAACCTGGAAGAACTGTTGCTGGAAAAACTGCTGGTGAAATTGTGCGGACGGCAGAAGTCCGGCCGCCGAAGCTGATCTCATGAAACTGCTTCACGGTAAAATTGATGTTCCGCTCCTGCTTCTGGCCCTGCCGCCATTGGGCCTTGTTTTGGCCAGCCGGCCGTTAGTCGCGGACTATCTCGAGTTTCCGCCGCTGACGCAGTATGTCCGGCACGCGGGATTCTCCTGGCCGGTATTTTTTTTACTAACTGTTTTTATCGCGGCTGTCGTTGGTCCGTTCCTGGTTAAATGCCTCAGGTCACGGCCGGCCGTAACGCCCGGCTCCGAGGTTCCGTGCCGCTCTTTTCCGTGGTGGGGTTGGGCGGGGCTTATCTTCCTCGTTTGCGCTTGGGTCCTGGCGTGGAGCCGCTTTCCCTGGTTTGAGCCGCTGCAGATCTTCACTTTCAGCCCGCAGTGGCTCGGCTACATCGTCGTCGTGAACGCCCTGACTTACCGCCGCAGCGCTCAGTGCATGATGCTCAAGCGCCCGTTATTCTTTGCGGCGCTTTTCCTGGTCAGCGCCGGCTTCTGGTGGTTTTTTGAATATCTTAACCGCTTTGTCCAGAACTGGTTCTACGTTGGGGTCAGCCAAATATCCGCGTTTGAATACGTGTTGTTCGCTACGCTTCCATTCTCAACTGTCCTGCCGGCCGTATTGGGCACATGCGAACTGCTGGAGACTTATCCCCGGCTGGGTGCCGGGCTTGACAACTTCATAAAATTTCGGGCAGGCCGTCCCCGGCTGACGGCGTTCGCGGTGCTCGTTTTTGCCTGTGCCGCGCTGGCGGGAATCGGGGTCTGGCCGGACCTTCTCTTCCCGGCGCTTTGGCTTTCGCCGCTCTTCATCATTACCTCGTACCAGGCGTTACAGGGGCAGCCGACGATATTTTCCCGCGTTGCCGCGGGCGACTGGCGCCGGATATGCCTGCTGGCCCTGGCGGCCCTTATTTGCGGGTTCTTCTGGGAAATGTGGAACTACTACAGCCTGGCCAAGTGGAAATATTCAGTGCCGTTCGTGGGTCGGTTCCATGTGTTTGAAATGCCCGTCCTGGGCTTTGCGGGCTACCTGCCGTTCGGCCTGGAATGCGCCATAATCGCCGATTTTATTTTGAAGCCGAAAGAACAGCCGGCCCCGACCGGTCCTGCATGACATTCCCGCTCTTTTGTTCCTTTGTTGTGAAATCCGGCAATTATTTTAGCGCCCGTGATAAAAGAACTCGCCGAGGCCGACCGTGAAAATAAAACAGCCGTAGAGGGCGTGTTCCAGCGACGATACGGCGATGGATTTTGTCTGCCGGTACGTCCAGGCGAACATCACTCCGGCTATGGCCGTCAGTCCCACCGCCGGTAAATTATCAAAAACCAGGTGTACCAGCGCAAACGCCAGGGCACTGGCAATCGTCATTGTCCATGGTCTTGGAAAGAGCGGGGCATAACGGTGAAACATGAAGCCGCGATATATGATGCCCTGTGGATAAACCGAAAGCACGGGATACAGCAGCATGATCAGCAGCCAGAGCAGGGGATAATTTAAAGGCAGGCGCAGGAAACGCTCTGGCGCCAGCCAAGCCATGCCAATGCCGATTACCAGGGCGAAAATGCTGAAGCGCAAAACTATGCCGGCGAGGAAGCGCCGGCTTATGTTCATCCGCGTAAGCTCCCGGCGGTCGAAATGCGGTCTTTTCCAAAGCCAATATCCGCAGATTACGCCGGCCAGCCACAAAAAAGGGAGAACGGGATAGCCCGGGTAATACTGCAAGAGCCACCTTAAGCCGAATGGTATTGCTATGAACAGGACCAGGTATTCAATTAACAGGCGAGTTTGTTTCATGCCAGTTTGATGACTTCCACTAAACTATCTGGGTCGGAAACGTTTCCATTGCCTGTGCAATTACTGACTTATACTCTAACATCGGGACGGATTAAAGATTTGATTGACCGTAATAACGTTGCCCAGTACGGACATAATATTCAATGTTGTTTCGGGCACATATATTTTGTATATTTCCAAGCATACGGGCCCGTAGCTCAGTTGGTCAGAGCAGGGGACTCATAATCCTCTGGTCGTAGGTTCAAATCCTACCGGGCCCATTTATTTTCAGGACAATAAACTTATTCTTCATTGGTGGATTTTTATGCCCTTTTTCAAGCGCGTAATTCTAACCTTGATGTTCATTGGATCGGCGCTGGCCAGCGATGCCCAGATTTTTACCCTCGAGCAAATCACGCCCATCACCAATGGGACCATCTGGTGTATCCCGGTTTATGACGGCACCAGCCTGGTCGTGTCCGCCGAGTCGTCAAGCGGCATAGCCATGGCAAAATATGACCTGAACTTGAACCAGCTTGGAGGTGCCGTGATCGTGGCCACAACGAACGACACGGCCGACAACGACGGGATCGCTGATCACAAGCATATCTTCCAGAATAATTTTCATTACCTTACCTTTTCAATCTCGGGCGGGGGCCAGGGCGGTTATTTGTACCTGCTGAAAACCGACCGGAACTTCACCCGCATGGGGATTGTGACCGTGGTGACCAATGACCCGCCGACCAACGACATGCTGATGGCGGGCGATGGTACCAACGTGTATGTCGGCAAGTTCCTGCCGGGCACGGGGCACCGTCTATATAAATACGACGCCGACTTGAATTACCAGGGCGTGCAGGTAATCGGCGGCGGCGTAAACCGTCATGGCAACGGCGCGGCAGCCCTGTATTGGGATGATTGTTTCTACCATGTTTCGCCGGAAACCCTCGCGCCCAGCAACAGTCATTATATTGCCAGGATAATATACGACAATACCTGGCAGGCCATATCCGACCGGACAACCATCATTAGTGATGATTCCGGCATATTGAGTATTTCTTCCGGCTTATCGCGCGAGCCGGCCAGCGGCAGTTTTGTCATGCATTACCAGCGCGGCGACGGACCGATTGCCTGCGCTGTGTTTGACGCGGCATGGAACCTGTTGACCAACGGCAACGTCATTGACGGCATATGGAGCCGGCCGCACAGCGTGATTGTCAGCAACAACCTTTATGTCGGCTATGACGGATCAAACATTAACGTTGCCGTGTTTTCAATATCAAATCCGGTGGCCCCGGTCGCCACTTCAACGCCATCTTTCTTTGTTCGCGATTTTGATGGTGACCGCCTCGGCGATCCGCTCCTGGTCAGTTCCAATGAATGGAAAGTATGGCTCTCCGGCAGTTCATACGCGCAAGGTATGACCTTCCTCTTCCCGGCGTTATCAAGCACGGCACCGATCCCGTCGGACTTTGACGGCGACGCCCTGGCCGACCCGGCCGGCTTTACTAACAGCAGCTGGACAATTTGTCTTTCAAGCGCCGGTTACCAGAGTTTAGGTCCAGAAACATTCGGGGCGGCGACGATATTTGCTGCTGCCGCGGCCGATTATGATGGGGACAAACTGGCTGACCCGGCGGTTTATTTCGAGGGTCAATGGACAGTCTGGTTGTCATCTGCAGGTTATAGCCGGATTGGCCCGGTTACGCTGGGTAACTGGTCGAATGTAGCCATAGTAAGTGCTGATTATGACGGGGATGCCAAGGCCGATCCGGCAGTATGGAGGGGCGGCATCTGGCGCGCCTGGTTATCCGGTGCGGGTTATTTGCCTACTTCCATGCTTGAAATGAGGGTTGGCAGTAACGATATGCCTTCGGCATACGACTTGGATGGCGATGGCAGGGCGGATCCGATTGTTTATGCCGGTGATAACGCTGTCTATTTCTGGGCATCATCACTTGATTATAATCGCATTGGGCCTTGCCTTTTGCCTTAGTACCTTTAACATGAGAAAATACCAAGATAAACAAGAATCTTACCACGGATGACGGATCCCGACTCTCAGGGAGGTCGGGACTGATAGAATTGGAATATACGCAAGTTTTAAACATCCGTAAAAATCTGGTAATCAGTGGTAAATTTATTGGTTGTGCGCAACGCCACATTAGTCCAATCATAAAAAAACAATTGACATGCTGAAATCGGATTTTAAAGTATCCTAACTAACTGAAATTAGGCTATTTAACTGACTATTATTGGCAAGGCATAAACAATGGCTTTTTTAATCGGCATGTCCGGCTCGGTCAAAGGGCAGAAGTTTGAGCTGAACAAGGATCGTGTTACGATCGGGCGGGCGGCCAATAATGACATCATAATCCAGGACGAAGCTGTTTCGTCGCAGCATTGCTACATATCGTGCCGGGCAGGCCGTTTTGTCCTGCATGATCTCAATTCCACCAATGGCACCATGCTCAACTTGCAGCCGGTGTTGACCGAAACCCCTCTTCTGCCAAAGCAGGTATTACAAGTCGGCTCTTCGGAGATGATGTTTGAAGGCGATGCGCAGGAGGTTACTGCATCAATCAGCCCGGTTACGGATGTGGTTGTTGAAAAAGCGCCTTCAGTTTCCATCCCGAAAACTTTTTCAAGCGTGTCGCCGTTCGGGACGCGAAATAAAAAACGCAAGGGATTATGGCTTGCCCTGGTCCTGATTTTCGGGGTGATTGCCCTTCTCGGCATAATCTGGTTTTTTATTATACTCATTAAATTAAAATAACCCGGTTCGCCATTTCATCACTGCCGGTCCGCCCTTTCATTTCCGTGACAATTCTTCAGTCCATAGATAAATTTAATATCATTTCTTTCACGTCATTTCCGTTTTTTTTCCCGGCCATAACCATGTTCTTGCCCGCCCGTTCGGTAAAACCCGTGCCGGCCGGTGAGCCGCGCTCGTTCTCGCCTGATATACCTGTTATAGGACCAGGATGCCCGTTTTTTCAACGCAGAGACGCCGTCAAGACTGAAATTACATCCGCTCCTGCCTCCGGAATGACGCTGGTTGAGCTGATGATGGCGGTGGCCATTGCCGGCGTATTGCTGGCTGTGGTTTTTGCTGTTTACTGCTCAATATTGAACACGGTTGCGCTTCAAAACAGCTGGCGGGACAAGACCATGCCGGGAGCTAACGCCCTCGATTTTATGGCACGTGATCTAGCCTGCGCCGTTGTGCCTTTCGGCATTACAAACCCACCATTTGCCGCCGCTTATCTTGAAAAATCAGAAAAGGCTTTTAAAATGAGCTTTTACAGCGCTTTCCCGACTCGTTCCGCCCGTTCCGAAACTTCATGGCAAGGAGAAGCATCAGAGCGAGCGGCAACGACAAACGACTGGCGCGCGTATTCGGTCAGCCTGGTCTCATATACCTTGTGCGACGGCGGAACGGCCGGTGAGCAGGTGTTAATACGTGCAAGTATTCCTTTCCGAGTGCCCTCGCGCAATCAATTGTCGTCAGTTCAGGACAACTGGGGAGGAATCAGGAAACTTAACATCGTTTTTTTTGACGGATCAGGATGGGTCAACCAGTGGGGTGATGGAAAAAATACCAACGCGCTCCCGCAGGCCGTGCGAATCAACATGGTTACCGGGCTGGATGGCCGGAAGCAAACCGGCACGGAAGTGTTTATCAATGCCGCCAGGCAGATCGTGCCGAAAAAAACAGTTAGTAAAAGCGCGCCATGACCCGGAAGCAGGAAACTATCAGTGCGTGTCCGTATTGATCAGCGGTTCCATTTCCTGCTTATTCAAGCTTGGCATTTTTTGAGGGGATTTTGTCTTCCGCAGCCCGGCTGATTTCCGGTTTCAACCTTGCAAGGGCGTTCAGCAATATTTTGTCATCCAGTTCCTTTGCCAGATCGTTCGCGCGGGAAAATGATTCCTGCGCCCTCGCATTGTCGCCGCAGAGGTAAAAACTGCGCGCGGCGCGATAAAAACGGTCCGCCGCCTCCATGCGTTTGTTTGCCGCAGAGCAGGCGCGGGCGGCGTTTTGAAGCGCGCCGGCCATGTCCGGGTAACGTTGCGACTTCTGATACAGCCGGGCGGAATCATCAAGGCATACCGCCGCCTCGTCAAAACGTTTTTCAAGAAACAGGGCGCGGCCGCGCGCGTGGGCGACCCCGGCCTGCGCAAAAGAGCCGGAAGATTTCAGGGTGTTACGATCGAGGCTGACCAGTTCCTGCAGGGCGAGCTTGCCGTCATTCCGGTCGCAGGCCATATCGGCCAGGAACACCTGGAACTGGATGCGGACAGGATTGTTTTTTGGAATCTTTGGAGAATCGGCGCCTGACCTGGCAGTGGCCAACGCTTCATTGGTTTGACCGAGATGGCGCAGGATTTCGCATCTCAACAAAATTGCTTCCGGAAAACAAGTTCCGGCTTTAGCCGATTCAAATTCCGCTTCGTCCAGAAGTTCCAGCGCGCCCGGATATTGTCGCATCTGGGCCCGGCAAGCTGCCAGGTTATAGGCCAGTTTTGAAATATCAAGCGGCTGGTCGGCCAGCCGGGCGCGATTCAGGGCCTTCTGGTAAAAAGCGGAGGCGCTTTCAATGGAGCCGGCGGCATATGCGGTTTTGGCGGCGGAAGAGTTCCGCTCTATTTCGGCGTCGGGCCGGCAGGCGATGCGCGGCGAACCGCAGCCGGCCAACAGCAACGGAATTGATGTTATGATCAGGATGCAACGTTTCATTTATTACCTCCGGTGCCTGGTTCCTCATTGTCCGGCAGGTTTATTGAGGCGGGCGAAACAATCTGACTGGCGTCATACGGCTCAACGTATTTCCGCAAAAACCAGTGCCGTTGGAGAGCTTCAAGCGTGACCTGGGCGGCACGCAATGTGTCCTGTGCCTGAAGGAGCGTGGCGGGCACATTATTTTTCAAAACATTTTCGCCTTCGCGCAATGTGCTTTTCGCCTGCGCGGCAAGTGGTGCTATCTCGTCAAGGACCACCTTGGTTTGCTTTAATAGCGGGATGGTGTTGGTGTGCAGGTCGTCTATCAGCCGCGTGGCCTGTTCTATTATCTGGGTGTCCTTGACGCACTTGATCATGCTGCCGTCGGGCATTATGGGGTCGTGCATGTTGCCGGACAATATGTCAACGTACGCATCCCCGGTGATGATCAGCGCTTTTTTAACGACAGCCCTGGAGCTGATGCGCACAAATGGATGAAAAGATTCCTTTATGACCATGGTGGCCGTCAATATGCCGTTGGTGGAAGGAGTGATTGAAGAAACCGTTCCGGCCACCGCGTCACGGATGCGGATGTCCGAGCCTTTTTGCAGGCCGAAAGATCCCTCTTCCGTGGCAAATTCCGCCTCGAGCGTGAATTTGGACTCAAAAAATCCCTGGGCCCGCCCGGCCAGAAAAATTGTAACGATCAACAGGGCAATGGCGCTCAAAACAAACACGCCAGTAATTTCGTTTACAAACCGGAATTTAAAAGGCTGACTCATGGTTGTTTATCCTCCATCAATAACATATCCGCGCCCCGCATGCGATAGCGAATTTGGTTTGAGCAGATCGAAGCATTCAAGGTCATTTCGCGGTCGGTCTGCCAGATCGCCGCCGCGCCGCGCCTGAGGGTGTCCCGGACGGCTTCAATCAGTTTGGGCAGGTTGTTGTCCGGCACACCTTCCTCGGGACGTTCGAGCAGCAGCAGTAACGGTTTGCCGATCAGCGCCCGTACCCACTCGGCCACTCTCAGTTCGCGTTTGGCGGCAAAAGCCGGGCGCTGGCGCGGCACTTCCGTCAATCCGAAATATCTGGCGAGCTGGTCCGCCTCGGCGCTGATATCGGCTTCCGGCCTTGTGGTGTGGTGCCTCTGGGATAAGGTCACGTTTTCGTTCACGTTAAGATTGCTGATCCAGCTGTTTTTTTCAAATACACGTCCGATTTGCGCGCGGGCATTCATCTCGGCCTTGGGAGAGATTGATTTCCAGGGATTGCTCTGCCAGCGGATATGGCCGGACTTCATGGCGATGAGCCCCTCGGCCGCGTCGGCAATTGGAAGATATTCGTTCCCAGCCTCGACTTTTATAAGCATAAGGCGCCCGGGCGCGAGCTTGAAAGTCAAACCGCGCATTTCAATGTAACCGCGCGCCACGCCGGCCAGGGTTACGTTTTCAAATTCCAGTATGTCTGCCGGTCCAGTCATAAATCATGAATAAGTAAGGATTGAAACAATGACCGATACGATAAAAAGGACCGCGATAGAGCGGACGACGGCACGTGTCGCGGCTTGCGGCACTTCCGTGATCGCCTCACCGACGCTTATGCCCTCGGACGCGCAGATAATTGCCGTGAAGAGCCCTGGCAGCAGGGTTTTTGTCAAAAGGCTGATTACGTCGGGAAGATGAATAGCACGCAATATGTTCATGATGAATAAATTCGGGGCGCCCGCCCCGACTTCGGCCAGGATGCCGTAAAGATAACCGCCGCCGAACGACACAAAGATAAACCAGATGGTCAGGCAGAAAACGCAAACCGACATGGCAATGGCGCGCGGGATGATAAGGTAGAGGAGTGGATCCATGCCCTGGCTCTCCAGCAGGTGAATTTCACCCAGCACTTTCATGTTGGCCAGTTCCACGGCAATGGCCGTGCCGCTCCGGCCGATGATAATGAAGTTGACCAGCAGCGGGGCCAGTTCCCTGACGATTACCGTTACCAGGATTGTCCCGAGCATCTGTGATTGCCCGGTTTTACCAAGCCAGATCTGGGCCTGGATAACCACGGAAAGTCCGGTGATGATGGCCACCAGGGAGACGAATTTAAGCGCTTCCACGCCGGTGAACAATATCTGCCGCATGAAAACATCGCGGGTAGTACGCGGCCAGGAAGATCTTTTACATGCCAGCAGGATGACGCCCCAAAAGAGCGCGAAGAAATGGGAGGTGGCGCGCGCTTTAATTATTACATTCTCACCGATCTTGCCGATAAATGTTGTCATTTTCTATAGATAAACACAATTGTAGCGACCGGTTCAACAGCGCGCGGATCCGGTTGGTCACGCATGAATGTTTTCTAAGGCTAACTGCCTGCAGACTGTAAGTCTTCCTGTTTCAGCTCGGCGCGGATATCTTCCACCATGCGCATCATCTTCCGCCCGTATTCAATATAAATTTGTTCCGCGTTCAGGCTGTGGCCGGAGGCGGCGTCATGGAAAACCTTTCCCATGTGGGGCTCCATTGAAAGTCCGCCTTCATAGCCGCGGCCCAGCAGGTCCTTGACGATGCGGCGGACGTCGCCCTCGCCCTCGCCTGGATAGCAGTAGACGGCCTTTTTGAGCTCAGGGCTCCAGCGGCCGTCCTTGATGTGGACGTAAACCACGTGCTCCCGGACGTGCTCATAAAACTCCCACGCGGACTGCTTTTTGTAGGGCTTGGGCCCGGAGCGGTCGTCGCTGAAGACGGGATTGCCGGTGTCAAAAACCAGTTTCAGGCCGGGCACGTTTTCAATGAGCTTCAAGGTGAACGGCCAGCCCATGCCGCCGTAGTTCATGCAGTTCTCGTGGACCGCGGTCATGCCCTCATCGGCAAACATCCGGTGGATAGTTTTCACGCGTTGGAATCGTTCCTGTTCCATCTGGTCATCGCCATCGCGCACGGCGAAGCTCATGATCCGCACCAGCCGGGTGCCGAGCCGCTTCATGCGCGGGATACAGCGGCGGGCCATTTCGAGGGAAGAATCGCCGGGCTCGTCGATTTTTTTGCCCCAGTTGGCTATGCCCGAACCGAAGCAATTTACGCGCACCCCGGCCTCTTCCAGTTTTTCGACGCCGCGCTCAAACGCTTCATCGGGAATATCATGGATCATCCCGGCTGGAAAACCTTCCACCTGGACGTTGCGGCTTTCGATATCCTGCCAGCCCAGTTCCCTGGTAACCTTTATCTGGATATCGAGGTCGGCGGATGCTTCATCGGCGAATCCTGTAAAATACATTTAATCCTCCATTTGTAGTTTTCCGTTTGGTACCAGATTGGAATATTAATGTCAATGCGGAGATTCGACCTGCGGAGATTCGACCGGGGCGGACAGTTGAAAAGAGGGATAGATTTAGTCCAGGGATTTACCCAGGGATAGATTTAATCCTTGACCCGTGATGCGGATGAAGTAAAGTTTGAACAGTTATAAACAATCTGCGGGAGGTGCGACCATGATGAACAAATTTGTCCTGCTTGCTCAGCAATACGACGGCGGCCAGGCCGCCGGCGCGGCTTTACCGGGATTGCTCATGACGCTGGTATACCTGATAATCTCGGTTTTCTTTATAGTAGTAATGTGGCGAGTGTTCGTAAAGGCGGGCCAGCCGGGGTGGGGATCCATTATTCCTTTTTACAACATCATCCTGATGCTGAGAATCGCCGGGAAGCCGGGCTGGTGGCTTGTTTTCTTCTTTATCCCGATCATAAACATCGTCGTCCAGATTGTCATGCTGATTGACATAGCCAAAAATTTCGGCCGGGGCGGGTGGTTCGCGGCGGGTTTGATTTTCCTGCCGATAATCTTTTTCCCGATCCTTGCTTTCGGCAGTTCGGTTTACGGTGGCGCGAGCCAGCCGGCCGGCGGTTGATCCGGCAGTTATCCCGAATACTTGCGTAAGTCTTGGGCGTCCTCAGCGGGGGCGGGTCTATCAAAAATGATTTCATGGCAGCGCAATTTGTTTTTCATAATGGCCGCCCAGTTTCTTTCCCTGATGGCCTTCGCGTTTGCCATGCCGTTCGCGCCGTTTTATCTCCAGGAAATGGGCGTGCGCGATCCCCACAAGCTCAAGGTGTGGATCGCGCTTTTTAATTCCGCCGCGCCGTTTTCTCTCGCCATTTGCGGCCCAATCTGGGGAACTTTGAGCGACCGCTACGGCCGGCGGCTGATGCTCCTGAGGTCGTACTTCGGCGGCCTGATCCTGCTGATTTTGATGGGAATGGCGACCAGCCCGACCATGCTTGTATCCCTGCGATTTTTCCAGGGCATCCTGACCGGGACCGTGACCGCGGCCATCACGATGGTTTCGGTTCACACTCCCGAAAACCGCAGCGGCTACGCGCTCGGCATGCTCAGCGCCGCGGTCAGCTCAGGCAATATGTGCGGCAGTTTCCTGGGAGGCCTCTTCGCCGATTTATACGGCTACCGGCAGGCCTTTTTTGCCTCGAGCGGCCTGCTGCTGGTTGCGGCGCTGCTGGTGCTTTTCGGCACCGAAGAATTTGTTTCCAAGCGCAAGGAGGAAGATGATGCCTTGCATAAATTCAGGCTGGCCCCGGGCAATCTCGGCGCGGCCGGGCTGATTCTCATCATGATGTCCGTGATCGGATTTGTACTGAGCTTCGATCACTCCTGGCTCCCGCTTTTGGTCCAGGAAATCCACGGCGGCTTGCGCGGGGTGTCATTTTGGGCCGGTTCTCTTTCGGCTATCGGGGGAGTGGCCGGGCTCCTGGCGGGCCCGATCATCGGCCGGATGGCCGACCGGATTGCGCCGCCTCTGATTGCGCGTTTTTCCGCGCTCGGGGCCGGGTGCATGGCGATGCTGATTGCCGTGGCGCCGAGTTTTTCATTCCTGTTCGCCACCCGGTTTTGCATGGCCTTTTGCGCCGGCGGGCTTGAGCCGATATTTCAAATCTGGCTTTCGAAAGTAACGCCCCAGAGGGAACGCGGCTTCGTATTCGGCTGGGCGAGCACGGCGCGGGCAACCGGCTGGATGCTGTCACCCCTGGCCAGCGGGATCGTAGCTTGGCTGGCGGGCGTGCGGACCGTTTTTTTCGCCTCGGCGGCCTTGTTGTTCCTGCTGGTACCGCTCATTACCTTTATTGTCTATAAGCTCGAGCACAGGAATAATATTTGACTTCCAGGCCGGGAGGGCATAAAAATTCCCGGTAAATATTTCGGATGATATATGAGCAAGCGTCAGAAAATATCATGCCTGCGTTTCGGCGTGGTCGGCGTCGGCGGCATGGGGCAGAGGTATTGCCAGATTCTTGGGAATATGCCCAGGGTGCGGCTGACGGCCGTGTGCGATGTCAATGACGGGGCGGCCGGGGAAGCCGGCCGAAAGTTCAATATCGCTTCTTTTTCCAGCCACCTTGACATGATCAGGGCGCGGTGCTGTGACGCAGTCGCGATCGTGACTCCGCATCCATTTCATTGCCAGGCCGCGGTTGACTGCATGAAGGCCGGCCTGCATGTGGTCACGGAAAAACCACTCACCGAGCGGGTAGCGACCGCTGATAAAATGATCAGCACCGCCCGGGACTGCAAGGTGGTTTTGGCCGTGATGTTCCAGATGCGTCACGCGCCGTTTGCCAGGCAGGCGATGGAAATTGTCAGGAGCGGCCGGCTTGGCCGAATATACCGCACCGCGCTTTTTGAAATGAAATACCGCAGCCAGCGCTATTACGACTCGATGGGCTGGCGCGCGACCTGGAAAGGCGAGGGCGGGGGCGTGCTGATTAACCAGGCGCCGCATATGATGGACGTGTTCGTTCAACTGGCCGGCGTGCCAAGCGCGGTTTTCGGCCGCACGGAGACGCGTTTGCACAGGATAGAAGTGGAGGACCACGCCGAGGCGCTCCTGAAATACAGGAACGGGGCCACCGGCTACCTGTATTGTTCAACCTGCGAGCCTGACCAGGGTTCAATGCTTGAGATTTTTGGAGACAGGGGCAAGCTCTTGATCCGCGACGACAAATTGACTTTTTCAAGCTTCCCGGTGCCGATCAGCGCCCATGTCAAAAAATGCCGGGAGGTATGGGACGCGCCGAAGGCGGCCGCGGTTGCGCTGCCGGTTGAAAAACTAAAAAACAAGCAGAAATACGGGCACCGGCTAGTGCTTGAAAACATGGTAAAGCATTTACTGGATGGCGAGAAGCTCGTTACTCCCGGGGAAAGCGGCCTCGGGTCGCTGGAACTCGCGAATGCCATCACGCTTTCTTCTCATGAAGGCAAATGGGTCAAGTTGCCGATCGACCGCGGGCGATATGACCGGCTTCTTTTCAAGCTGCAGCTCGAGTCGACTTTCGTCAAGAAGAACGTGAGAGAAGAGCGCAAGACCGACCCTCGTCACATGTAGGCTTATTACCGCCGGACCCGGTCAGACAAAGCGGTATTTTAAAATGCACCACAAGGCGCGAAAACCGTCCTTCCAGGTGATTTTTTTACCCTCCGAGTAATCCCGGCCGTAATAGGAAACCGGAACCTCGTATATTTTCCATTTCTTGCGGGCGATTTTTGCGGTCAACTCGACTTCGATGCCGAACCTTTCTTCCCGCAGCGAAATTGATTCCAGGACTTCCTTCTTGAAAGCCTTGTAGCCGACTTCCATGTCGGAGAGGTTCAGGTTGGTGATCATGTTGGACAGCGTTGTCAGGAACTTGTTGCCGACAAAGTGCCAGAAGAAAAGGACGCGGTGCGGGCCGTTGCCGATAAAGCGCGATCCGAAAACAACGTCGGCATGGCCGTCCAGGATTGGCGCCAGCAAGGCCGGATAATCGCGCGGGTCGTATTCAAGGTCCGCGTCCTGGATGAGGATGATGTCGCCGGTCGCCTCCTTGAACCCGCTCCGCAGGGCGGCGCCCTTACCGCGGTTAACCTGGTGGAAAGCGAACTTCCAACCGGGATGCTCCTTTTGAAGCGCGGCGAGCGCGTCGCGCGAGCCGTCCGTCGAACAATCGTCCACAAATATGAGCTCTTTTTCCATGTTGATCGCGACGGCATTAACTGCGTTTGCCAGGGTGGAGATGGTTTTAACCTCGTTGAAAACCGGGATAATTATGCTTAGTTTCATGGTGTTTTAATTATTTAGGGCGGCGGCATATTGGTCATGAATAAGGAAAAAATGATATGGTTCAGCGCCAGGCTGTATAACGCCGATATGGCGTCGTCGGCCACGATGCCGGTTCCGCCGGGGATCTCCTGAGCCCAGTTGGCCGGGGGCGGTTTCAGGATGTCAAAAATCCGGTTGGTAATGAAGGCCATGACGAGCGAAGGGATGCATATCGGCAGGCCGACCAGGCCGATTGGAAAAGTCAGGTATTCGTCGGCCACGATGCGCCGGTCGTCTTTTTGTTTGAAATGTTTCTCGGCCACGTCGCACAGCGGAACTGCGGCCGCGGTCAGGATAACGCACCAGAATATCTGCCAGGCAATTGAGCCGGCCCAGGCCCCGGCCAGGCACAGGATCAAAGGGATGCCCAGCAGGGCGCCGGCTGTTCCCGAGGCAAACGGGCTCAGGCCGAGGCCGAAGCCGGTGGCCGCGGCCAAGGCGGCTTTTTTCGTGAAGCGGGAGGCGGCTATCTTCTCTCCGAAGCGTCGCAGGCGGGAAAAGCGCGCGGAGAGTTTAATTATGAACTCTGAATTCATGCGAGATACGCTTCAGGAAATGCCCGGCGCGCGCCCGTCATGAGCATCCCATTGAATTGCCGCAGACAAAACAGCGGTAGCACGACCCGTTGCGGACGGTTATGGCGCCGCATTGATCGCAAACGGGAGCGTCTTCCTGGTTGACCATCTGGCCCTGTTTGTAAAGCATTTCTTCGGCGGTTGGCGCTTTTTGCTCGATTGTTTTCGGCTGAGCAGCGTCATTCTGCAATTTGCCGTTTTGTTTGTCGGGATGGTGCCATTCCTGGAGCGCCTGCCCCTTGCCGTTGGGGAAAGTCAGCGCCAGCCAGCGGAAGATATAATCCACGAGGGATTTGGCGTAGGGAATTTCAGGGTTCTTTGTAAACCCGCTCGGTTCAAACCGGCTGTGGGTGAATTTTTCCATCAGGGTGGAAGCCGGCACGCCGTACTGGAGGCACATGGAAATGGCCGTTCCAAAGGCATCCATTATGCCGCCGACCGTGCTGCCTTCCTTTGCCATCGTTATGAAGAGTTCGCCGGGAGAGCCGTCTTCATACAGGCCGACCGTAAGGTAACCCTGGTGGCCGGCCACCTCAAACTTGTGGGTGATGGACCGCCGCGTCGAAGCCATCCTGCGGCGGAAAGGCTTGGCGGCAACTATTTCCGGCGCTGCTTCCTGTTGAGTTGAAGCGGTCTTACTGGTCGAGACGGGCTGGATGCCTTTTGAGCCGTCGCGATATATGGCAATCGCCTTGAGCCCCAGTTTCCAGCCATCAATGAAAACCTGCATGACGTCCTGGGAGGTGGCCGCGGCCGGCATGTTGATTGTTTTGCTTATCGCGCCCGAAAGAAAAGGCTGGACGGCGGACATCATCCTCAAGTGGGCGTGATAGTCAATGAACCGTTCGCCGTTCTTTGGTTTGAAGGCGCAATCGAATATTTGCAGGTGCTCGGGGCGCAATCCCGGCGCGCCTTCAATCGTGTCCTTTTCATCAATATATTTTACGATGTTCTTGACCTCTTCTTCCGTGTAGCCCAGGCGGCTTAAGGCGGCGGTGAGGGAATGGTTGACCAGCTTGAACATCCCGCCGCCGGCCAGCTGTTTGTATTTGACAAGCGCCATGTCCGGCTCGACGCCGGTGGTGTCGCAGTCCATCATGAAACCGATTGTGCCGGTCGGCGCCAGCACGGAAACCTGGGCGTTCCTGAATCCGTGCGCCTGGCCGGATTTGAGAGCGTTTTCCCACGCTTTCCCGGCTTCATCAAGAACAGGGGAGTTGTCGTCATCCTTTTGAATGTGTTCCATCGCCTGGCGGTGCATTTCAATCACGTTCAGCATCGGTTCGCGGTTCTGCTGGTAGGCGTCAAATGTTCCTTCGCCGGCCGCAATTTCAGAGGAAGTCAGGTAGGCCGTGCCGGTCATCAGCGCCGTGATGGCCCCCGCAAAAGACCGGCCCTCATCGCTGTCATATGGTTTGCCAAGGCGCATAATCAGGGCGCCGAGATTGGCATATCCGAGCCCGAGCGGGCGGAAGCGGTGTGAATTTTCGGCTATTTCAAAAGTCGGATAACTGCAGCTGTCCACCAGGATTTCCTGCGCAATTATCAGCATGCGGACCGTGTGCTGGAAAAGCCTTGTGTCGAAAACCTGCTGTTCGTCGGAAAACTTCATCAGATTGATAGAAGCCAGGTTGCAGGCGCTGTTATCCACGAACATGTATTCCGAGCAGGGATTACTGGCATTGATACTTCCGCTGTTCGAACATGTGTGCCAGCGGTTGATGGTCGTATGGTATTGAACGCCCGGATCGCCGCAATAATGGGCGGCATCGGCGATGTTTTGCATTATAACCCGCGCGTCCTGGACGTCGACGATGTCGCCGGTGGTCACCGCCTTCGTGTGCCAGACCGTGCCGGCTTCCACGGCCTGCATGAAGTCATCCGTGACCCGGACTGAAAGATTTGAGTTTTGGAACATGACCGACGAATACGCTTCGCCGTTGAAAGATCCATCATATCCGGCCTTGACCAGTGCCCGCGCTTTCTTTTCCTCGTTGACCTTGCAGTTTATAAAATCCATGATGTCGGGATGGTCAACCCTCAGGCTTTGCATTTTTGCCGCGCGCCTCGTCTTGCCGCCCGATTTCACGACGGCCGCAACCTGGTCGAAAACGCGCATGAAACTCAGCGGTCCGGAAGGAGTGCCGCCGCCGGACAATTTTTCACGGCTGCTGCGCAGCGTGCTTAAATCGGTGCCGGTGCCCGAACCGTACTTGAACAGCATCGCCTCGGTGGCCGTCAGGCGCATGATGTCTTCCATGTTATCGGCAACCGATTGGATGAAACAGGCCGAGCCCTGCGGGCATTTGTAGGAATCAGAGGATTGTTCAATCTTGCCGCTGGCGGGGTTGAAATAATAACAGGACTTACTGGTTGAGGAAAGTCCATAGACCTGGTGCAGGCCGATGTTGAACCAGACCGGGCTGTTGAAAGCGCCGTACTGGTTCACACAGATGTAAGAGAGCTCGCGGTAAAAATTTTCAGCATCAGCGGATGAGGCGAAATAGCCGTCCTTGAGACCCCAGTCGGCTATGGTGCGGGCGACGCGGTGAATCAACTGGCGCACGGATTTTTCATGGATGTCGGTGCCCCTGGCGCCGTAAAAATATTTTGAGGCAACCACGTTTGTTGCTAGGGCCGACCATGACTTCGGAACCTCCACTCCATCTTCTTCGAAAATAACCGCGCCCTTGTCATTTTTGATCACAGCCTTGCGCTGTTCCCATTCAATTTCATCGAATGGATGAATCCCGTGTTTACTGAACAAGGTCTGGACCTGAAGCCCGCCGTTTTTTTTCTGTTTTGAAGCTGAATCGTTTCCGTTCTTGTTATTCTTTTCACGCCGGTTGTTTTTTTTAACTGGTAATCGCGCAATCCCGTTTTGTTCTTCCACTTTAAAATCAAGACTGAACGAATCACTGGATTTGAGCATGTCAATGTCTCCTAAGCACAGAGAATATAACGACTTACGCCATCAATGTAAGCCGCAATATACCACTATATATTGATTTAATATCGTTTAAACGATGTAAATACCACAATCTGTAGTATATGCAAGAAAATAATAATATTTTTTTTTAAGTATCAATACAACTGTCAAAACCCAAGAAGCCATTGAAAAAGTCTTTATAGTCTGAAAGCGTCATCCCGAGCAAAGTCGAGTGATCTCAAAAATGGCCCAAATCTGCGATTTGGAGATTCTTTCCGCCACGGGCGGACCCGCCTCGGGAGGGCGCTTCGCTCTGAATGACAAGAGAAGAGGTTTTTCAACAGCCTCCCAACACTATGCCGGCAGACAAACGCTGCAAGCAACCTCTAAAATGAACAATAAACATACCCGCGCGCCTGGCATTATGTCGGTCGGTTGATTTGGTCTTTCCTGTGCCTTTTTTTGTATTTCAGAACAATCGGAACACCTTCGAAACCTAAAGACTTGCGAATTGAACTTATCAAGTATCTCTCATAGCTTGCAGAAAGCTTGGCAGGATCATTCACAAAAAGCAAGAAAGTTATCGGCTCAATCGCGGTCTGGGTTGCATAGAATATTTTCAGGTGCCCGCCCATTATTACCGGAGGTTGAAAGCGCGCTACGGCTTTTTCCAGACCCCGGTTGAGAATGCTGGTGGAAATATTTTTCCGGTTTTGCCCGGCCACATAATTAACGGTTTCAATTACCTTCCCGGTATTGAACCCCGTGGCCGCCGACGCGCAGATTACCGGCGCAAAGTCCAAAAAGGGCATTGCCTCGTATAAGGCTGACCGGCATGTTGGCAGGAATGCATTTGACACCAGGTCCCATTTATTGACGACCAGCACGCAGGGTTTATTATTTTCCAGAATATACGCCGCAATGTTTTTATCATAGGCGGTTGGACCCATCGTCGCGTCGATAACCAGCAGCACGACGTCCGAATTGCTGATGGTTTCCCGCGTGCGTATTTGGCTGAAACTGTCAACCGCGAATTTTATTTTTTTAGAATGACGCAAGCCGGCGGTATCGGTCAGGATGTATCCTGAATCTATTTCGCCCGATTTTGTCGTCAGGGGTATATCAATACTGTCACGCGTCGTTCCGGGTTCGCTCGATACTATGACGCGCTCGCTCCGGGTAAGGCGGTTGACCAGCATGGATTTGCCGACGTTTGGCCGTCCAACGACTGCGACGCGCAGTCGTGGAATATCTTTGCTTGTTCCGGGCGGCAGCATCTGATCCAGTCGCCCGGTCAGATCTTCAAAGCCTCGATTATTGAGCGCGGAAACAGGGAACACCGAAAAGCCGAATTTGTCAAACTCATGGACATGCAATTCAAGCTCAACGCTGTCTGTTTTGTTAGCCGCCAGCAGGACCTGCAAGCCGCTCTTGTGAAGGAGAGATGCCGCTTTTTCATCCGCCGGCGTAATGCCTCTCCTGGCATCTACCACGAATATCACGGCCTGAGCCTCGCTCAGGGCCAGGTTGACCTGTTGGCGAACGGCTGTGTCAATGGTCTGATTTTTTAAAGTCCCGCTGTTGGAGTAGGTTTCGGCGTCTTCAATCCCGCCCGTGTCAACCAGGTCATAGGTTGTATTTTTTCCGCAGACGGTACAGATGATCCGGTCGCGCGTGATGCCGGGCTCCTCGTGAACAATGGCAATACGCCGCCCCGCCAGGCGGTTAAAAATAGAAGATTTACCAACGTTCGGCCGTCCGATTATGGCCACAACGGGTCGGTTTTGCCTGGATTGGATAACGGGGCTCATTGCCAGATTGAATTCAAGCGGTGAATGGACAGATCTTTTATTACGGCGTTGCCGCTCTCGGTATAAAGTTTAAAATCTGTTGAGCCAGAGTCGGGTATAAAACACGACGACATGGAAACAGCGCCTTCATTTCCGAATATTTCAATCGAGGTGCGATCCACGATAATCCGCAGTTTAATCAAACCGTTGTCGGAAGTCAATCTGGCAGCCTGTCCAAGCGCGGAGATGACATGCTGCCCCGGGGCATATCGGATTTCCCGGCCGTATATTCTGAAAACAATGGCGCCGGCTGAAGACAGGTCAGCTTCAAAGTGCAAATCGAACGCTGACTCTTCGATGCCCGCAAGGGGATTCATTCCCGGTTTTAATGTAAAGCTGTCATGGTAACTCAAGGTGTCGTAAAGGAGTTTAATTTCCTCCACCGGTTGGCGGTGCAGCCTTAGTCCTGCCGCGGAACGCAAGAGCGTCAATGCGCAAGGAAAACTCATTTGCTGGCTGAATGGCATGCCGGGATATTTGCCGTTACGCATCCAGGCAATTTGAACTCGCCGGTCTGCCATATTATTCCAGGTTTGGGCCGCGTAAAAGTTTGCGCCAAAATCACCGCGGAGCGGCCCGGTTTCCGCCCTGAATGCGTTGCCGTCAAAGAAGCCAATCCAGTAATTGAAAGCGGCATCGTGCAATATCCATCTGCTTCCCGGGGTTTCGGCGGCAATCGGGAGCTCAAATATGTCAGGGCATTCATAAAAATATTCCGTTAAAAAATCGGATGCATATTGCCACGCCTTCAGATCATTTGATTTAAAAAACCGCACCGTGCCTTTTTTGACCCATAGAACCATGATCCATTTGCGGGATGGTTCATGCCAGAATATTTTTGGATCGCGTTCGCATTCATCCAGTCCCTGGTTTGGCACAACGTGCCGGCCATGGTCATGCAGTATCCAGGTGCGTCCCCTGTCGAGGCTGAAGGCCAGCGCCTGCCCGTAAGGCTTATGCGCGTGCGTGAAACAGGCGACCAGCGCGTGTTCGCCTCTGTCAGGCGCGAATCCCGCAGAGTTATTATGGTCCACGGCTGCTGACCCGGAATAGATCATTCCCCCGCCATAAGGCTCAATGGCATCGGGCAACTGATGCCATTGAACAAGATCGGCGCTTAGCGCGTGTCCCCAGGTCATGTTTCCCCATTCAGTACCCTTCGGGTTGTGCTGGAAGAACAAATGGTATTCGCCCTTGTAAAACACAAGGCCGTTGGGATCGTTCAGCCATCCGGTCACGGAGGTAAAATGGCACCGCGGACGGTATGGTTCCTTGTAAGACGTCATGGTTTTATCAGATTACGTAATGATTCATAATCCGGGCATGTAAGCGAATCATGTTTTGCGGTATTTTTTCATAAGCCGCAGGATTTCTTCCCGGATGGAAAATAAATCGCGTTTGTAGCGCGCCAAAAACGCCGGCGGGACAAGATGATTTTGCTGCGCCAGTTCGCAGTGTTTTATCGTTGCATGGAGATATTTCAGCGCGCGCTTCAGGTAAGCCACCACAAATCCATCGTCGGGTTCATGGTCCCGGGCCAGGCCGTTCAGGGCACCCGCGAGTTTGGCGCCCAGTATTTGCGCCGCAAAAAGCATGTCCCGTACGGGCTTGTTCTCCGGTTTGTCGTTCAATTCCTGTTTTTTCAAATCATGTGACATGCCAATGACCATTTCAAATGCGCGCTGCGCGAGCGGATGCCGGATATCACCATCTGCGGTTCTGATCCAGTCAATGCCTTCGGTCAGAGAGTTGGGCTCCGGTTCGGAGGGCTCGATAAATATATCCTCATGCGCTGGATTGGTTTCAACTTCCATTTTGCCTTTGTCCCGTTCCTCAAGATAGGATTCAATTTTCGCCCATCCCATTGCGCGCGCGATCGCCCAATCGCGGCTTTCATCATCCAGATTTTTGAATTGCTCAAAAAGTTCCATGTAACGGTCGGTGCGCTTGTCCGATGCCTTGAGGAATTTCTCCCATGCGAATTCATCCATGGGCGCGTCATCATCCGGCGTCCAGATGTGATTATCTCCGGCTTCACTTTCTTTCGAGACCGTGCTGGAAACGTTGGTCAGGCGCACAAGCCAGCGTTCCATGGCAGATGCATTGGCGCGGCATTGTTTCTTTTGTTCCTGTGCGCTCATTTTCCAAGCCGGTTCGGTAATTGAAAGCAGGAAGCTGGCGTTTTCAATCACAATTCTTCCGTTATTATCGCTGTACCACTCAAGATACAGGCAGTTTGCCGTGTGTTCAGGAGCTTTTATGCCGCTTTTATCCATAGCGAGCGCTTCTTCAACCGGTACTTCGAGTACGCGAACTTTACGCGAGGCGGTCATATCACCGACAATGCCGCGCTGTTGCGGATTAAGATCAACAGGGTGGCCAGGCGCCGGATCAGGATTTTCAAACGTCAACTGGTGACCGGCCAGGTCGCGCAGGGGGTTGCCCTGCAAATCCAGTTCGAGCGGCTCCTGCCTTCCTGCAAGCCAGATGCGGCCGGTCACGCGGCCTTTCTGCAGGTTGTCAATCTCTCCCCGTATCACGCTGTCGGAGATTCGCCAGGCCATGTTAAAGCAGTTCCTCCGTTTACTTTTCGGCTTTGTTCAAGTCCTTGTCAGTGTCGCGACGAAAGTCCCATGTCAGATAATCAAGGTTCATGGGCAACGCCAGTTCCAGGGTTTGGATAAACTGCACGCCAACCCGCACCTTGGCGGGCCGGCATTCCAGCAAATGTCCGCCATGTTGTTTGTCGTCCGAGAGAAAATGGAGATGGAGTCCCGGTACGCTCAGCGATCCAACAAAAGCCGGCGTGAAAAAACCGACCAGCGTGCCTTCAATGCCAGTATAGGTGAAGACCGGTTGATTCCTGGCAACTTCCACCAGGGGGCGGTAATTCTCCTGCTTCGGCACTGAGCGGGCTTTGATATAAGCAAACCGCCCCTCAATCCGGATGGCATAAAAGATGTTTGGCGAAGGCAAAAGTCTTTGTAACCATTCCTGGAAGTCGACATGGGTCATTTCCGTTTCCAGATCGTCATGGCTCAAGGGACGATAAAAGGTGACGCAAGTAAACGGCGTCAGGGCATGTTCGTCCACGAGGCTAACGCGGCCGGCGGCGGTAATTTGATAAATCCGCCCATCAAGCATGACCATTTCGCCATCCAGGTTGTCAAAAGTGCCTAACCCAAAATCACCGTGCTGTTTAACTTGGGTGAAGGGGATTTTCTGCTCGTAGATGCCTTCCACGAGCGCATTGACCGGAGCGCACAGGTAAACCCGGCTCGCGTTCTTTGCCGTTTGTTTTTGCTGATTCATATCAGGTGAAAAAAATAAGGGTAGCCAGAATGAAAATCGGCGCAAGAATAACGATGGAATATGCCATATATCCGAAAAAACTCGGCATCCTGATTCCGTTTTCCTCGGCAATGGCGCGCACCATGAAATTGGGGGCGTTGCCGATATAAGTGTTTGCGCCCATGAACACCGCGCCGGCCGCGATTGCCTGCAGGATGAGCGGATGGTCGGCGATCAGCTTGATGATGGCCGCCCGCTCGGGAAGACCATTGACGAAATTCCCGAGCGCCGTGGACAGAAAAACCAGATAAGTCGGCGCGTTGTCGAGAAAACTTGACAGTATGCCGGTTATCCAGAAATAGTGCCATGGATCGCTCGCGGAATTGGTTACGAAGGCCAGTTGCCCGCTCGAGCCGCCGCGCAGCATGATCAGCACCGGCAGGATTGTGATAAAGATCGCGGCAAAGACTATCGCCACTTCCTTCATGGGGCCCCAGTGGAAGTGGTTTTCAGAACGGATGTGCCTGGAGGTGGTTTTGAGCGATAAAATTGTCAGGCCCACCAGGAGAACATCACGGATTACATTCTGGATCTTGATGGTGGTGTGCAGGATGCTTATCTGGGCGAGATCCGCAATGCCGCTGAAGAGCACGGCCCCGATTATTCCGGCCAGGTAAAGAAAATTGTGGCCGCCGTGCAGGTTAATTGTGACGTGGACATTCTGTTCGCCTTGCGGCAGGTGATGCTTCTCGCGCAGATAATAAAATAAATCAAGCAGGAAAAAAACAGTCAGGGTGCAGACGCTGACGAAGAGCGTTATGGGCAGCAGGTTAAAAGTCCAGAAAAAAGGGCAGCCGTGCAGAAAGCCCAGGAACAAAGGCGGATCGCCCAGCGGGGTGAGGGCCCCCCCGATGTTGCTGACAAGGAAAATAAAAAAAATAATGATATGGGCCTTTGTTTTGCGCGCCGCGTTTGAACGGATCAATGGCCGGATTAACAGCATGGAAGCGCCGGTGGTGCCAATCCATGAAGCAATCATCGTGCCGATGACCAGCAGGAAAATATTTGAGAGCGGTGTTCCTTTGAAAGAGCCCTTGATGTAAATTCCGCCAGCGACCGTGTAGAGCGACATGATGAGAATCATGAATGGAATGTAATCCAGCAGGATCAGGTGGTAAATTTCATGCAGGGCCGGCTTGCCGAAAAACCACAGCAGCGGTGCCGCCAGCAGCAGTCCCCAGAACATGACCACAAGGTGATAATAACGCTGCCAAAATTTTGGCGCGAAAAGCGGGAAGAAGGCCAGGGACAACAAAAGGCCGCCAAACGGCAGCGCGCTCCAGTGGGGCAGTAAAGTGCCCAGATCAGCGCTTGCCGCTGCCAGTTTTCCAGGTTCAATGCCAGAAATCATAAAACGGCCGTCAATTAATTTTAAATCGCGTTGGTAAATATTTATCGATGCGCTTGATTGTGCCTTTTTAAAACTCTGCTGGCAACATTTTTTGTGCTTCGCGCAAGGAAAACAACAAGAATTATTTTACGGAATTGATTATTCAAGGCGATTTGCTACTTTATGCGGGAAACAAGGAAATCTTTATGAAAAAACAACATGGAAATGGCCGGGCAGTAAAGATTATGCCGAATCTTTGGTATTTCAAGGATACGTGTAATGTTTACGTTTTCAATTTTGCCGGGCATGGCATTGCGATTGATTTTGGTTCGGGAAAATGGCTCAACCAACTGCCGGCAATCGGTGTATCCAAGCTGGACCATGTCCTGCTTACTCATCATCACGCGGACCAATGCTCAGGCCTGCTCCGCCGGAAATCTTGGCCTTTTATCATCCATGCCCCGTCGGGCGAGGACCAGTATTTATCGCCGGGTGGGGTAAGGAGTTATTACCGCGCCATGGCCAAAATGAATTACACGCCGTATTTTCTGCGTTCAACCATTCCCCGGGGAATAAGGAATGTTTCATATGATATCAGCCAAAACACGGAAAAAATATTTAACGGTCATTGTTTTCGTTTCGTGCTTACCCCCGGCCACGGGCCCAACGCCCTCACGATCATTGTCGAGCACGGCGGCAGGCAACTGGCTTTCTGCGGTGACGCTGTTTTCTCGGGTGGCAAAATCTGGGAACCGTACCAGCTTGAGTGGGATCACTGGACGGGGAAGGGGACGCTGGCCGCGTGGGAAGGAATCACGCGCCTGTCCGGCATAGGTACGGATATTATCTGCCCGTCGCATGGCCCGCTCATAGCCCAAAAGCCGTGTCAGGTTTTAAATGCCTTGTCAAAACGACTGCTTGATTTTTACAGGGCCAAAGGCTCAATCTGCGCGGGCGAGAAGGATCGGTTCCTGATTGGTGCCCCGACCGCAAGCGGCGCTATTAAAATCCTGCCCCATTTGTACCTGCTGCGTAACGGCTATGTGCTCATTTCCGATTCAAAAAAAGCGCTGGTGGTGGATCCGACCATTGGCGAAATAAATCAATTGGAAGCCCTCCTGAAAGAATTGAAATGCGTCAGGCCAGAGGCCGCAATTGTCAGTCATTATCACCTCGATCATTGCGACGGTATTCCCTATCTTCAGCGCAGGTACGGGGTTCAAGCTTGGATCCACCCGCGCGTGGCCGAAAAAATTTCAGGCGCCGCAAATGATGCCGCCATATATCGCTCCAGGATGGCTGTCAAGCCCGATCATATATTGCCGCAGCGCGGCAAATGGCAGTGGCGGGAATACGAATTTTCGGTAGCGCCCTGGCCGGGGCAGACCTGGTGGCATGCCGTTTACCAGGCGGAAGTTGACGGACGAAAGGTGCTTTTCGGGGGTGATTCATTCCAGCCGGCTTCGCGCTGGAACGGCACGGGGGGCTTTTGCGCCCTGAACAACAGCCGGCTTCGCGCAGGTTTTATCCCGAGCGCGCGGCTGGCGCTCCGGTGGCGGCCGGATATCGTGGCCAGCGGCCACGGCTGCGTTTATTATTTCACCCGCTCGCGTTTCCAGCGCATCATCAAATGGGCGTATTTTGCAGAGCGGGCTCTGCGTGCCATTTGCCCGACCGGATATCCTGCAAAAGATTATTACGCCGTTCTTGGCAGTCATAAATGATTTCTCATTGCCCTGCCGAATCAACCGGTAAAATAATTTGCCACGGTAAAAAACAACTTGAGGTGGAATGCCGGCTCAGCGGCTCCTGGGTGTTTTCGGCGCCGGCAAGTTGAAGTAGGGTTCGGGCGGATCGGCTATCCAGCGGCAGGACTGGGGAACTTTCAACTGAGCGCTGGATGACGCGAAGTTTTTGATAAGAACAGAAAGAAAAATTACGCAAACCGCGGCCGCGGCGGTAATCAAAAGCCATCTCTTCAAGGACGCTTCAATCGGCTTAAAGGCTGGGATCCTGACCTGGCGCAGATCGGGCAGTTTGATTTTCTTGATACTGCCCAGCAGTTTTAACAGAAAGGCGTTGACGTTCCAGAACGCTTTTTTCGGGACAACCGCTTTCTTCTCCGCCAATGCCCGCCCGGCCGTTACCGTTTGTGTCGTGGTTTCAAGCGCGCTGAACTGGCGCAGGAGCGGCGCCGGGTCAATTTGAACGCACTGGGCGTAAAGTTTAATGAAACCCTTCGCGTAGACTGGCGCGATCAGTTTGTGAAACTCGTTTTTTTCAATAACTTCAATGTAGAGGGTTTTGAGATGTGTGGCTTTGGCGACATCTTCACGGCTCATTTTTATTTTTTCCCGCGCCGTTTTCAGCGTGTTTCCTATTGTTTCCATGCTATGTGCGCCTTGAATGGTTTATGTTTGAGGTCCCATCGTTGATCCGCTCAGGTTTCTTCCTGCTGTGGTTTTGGCTCATTTTCAGGAATTTGTGCATCAAGGTCAATTAAAATCTCACGCGGGTCGGAACCATGCACCGGACCGACAATGCCCTGTTCTTCAAGCTTATCCATCAGGCGCCCGGCGCGGTTATATCCGATTTTCATGCGGCGCTGAAGAAGCGAGACCGAGGCGCGACGCGTTTCGCGTATTATCTGGATGGCGGCCTGGAGCAGGTCTTCATCAACGCCGTCATTGTCAAATGATTCCAGGTCGCCTGTTTTTTCAATATGCTGTTTGATGGCCAGTTCGTAATTGGGCGGGTATCTTTTCTTTATGAAGTTGACAATAGCGTTGATGTCCTCGTCGTTTGTCCAGGCGCCCTGCGCCCGCACGAGCTTGCTGGAAGTTGGCTGCAGGAAAAGCATGTCGCCGCGGCCCAGGAGCTTGTCGGCCCCGACGGTGTCGAGGATGGTGCGGCTGTCCACTTTTTGCGCGACTTGGAAAGAAAGGCGCGCAGGGAAATTGGCCTTGATGGTTCCGGTGATGATGTTCACGGAGGGACGCTGCGTTGCCAGGATCATGTGTATGCCGACCGCCCGGGATAATTGCGCCAGGCGGGCGATATGATTTTCAACATCGGCCTGGGCAACCATCATCAAATCGGCCAGTTCGTCAATTACAATCACGATGTAAGGAAGGTGAAGCGGATTTTTTTCCTCATCGCCCTTTTCTTCGGGAGAAGAGCTGGGGATCAGCTCCTGTTCAACCGGGCGGCTGTTATAGCCCTGGATATTCCGGACACCGGTGCGCGCAAATAGTTTATATCGCTTTTCCATTTCGGATATCGCCCAGCGTAGGCCAAAAGCCACCTTTTTTGGATCGGTGATCACCGGCACAATCAGGTGAGGCAGCTCATTGTAAGACGCGAATTCAATTAATTTGGGGTCAATAAGCATAAGGCGCAGCTGGGCGGGGGTGCGGGACATAAGCAGGCCTGCCAGGATTGAATTCATGCAAACCGTCTTGCCGGAGCCGGTGGCGCCGGCGATCAAGAGGTGAGGCATGGCGGATAAATCTGGTATTAAATCCTTTCCGCCGATATCCTTGCCCAGAACAATCGGAATTTCAGACTTGTGGTTATTCCAAAGTTCGCCTTCCAGTATTTCCCGCAAGTAAACTTTTCTGGCCGATGAATTGGGAACTTCAATGCCAACGACTCCCTTGCCGGGAATCGGGGCCTGAACGCGGATGCTGGTGGCCTTGAGCGTCAGGGCGATGTTGTTGGAAAGCGAGCCGATTTTTTCCACGCGCACTCCCGGCGCCGGCAGCAGTTCGTAGCGGGTGACAACCGGCCCCTGTTCAACGTGCTTGACCTCGCAGGCAATGCCGAATTCCGCGAGGGTTTCCTGTAATATCTTGGCCGTGGTCTGCTGATCGCCGGGCATGTTACGCTCATTATCGGAAGGCAAAGGCTGAAGCAGGTCAAGCGGCGGAAGCTGATACTGGTTTGGTTCCGCCTGCAGATTCTTTTCGTTCTGAACAGCCGCAGTCCGCGCTTCGGCGGCGGATGTTTTTTCTTTGACCGGTTTTTCAGGAATTGGCGCGGGTTTCTTTTCCGGGACGGGTGCCTTTTTTTCGGACGCGATAATGACCTCGGACTCGACCATAACCGGCTCTTCGGCCAACACGGCTTTTTCCCTGCGCAGGGCTTTTTCAAGCGCCGCCCGTTTTTTGGCGATTTCACGCTCTTCAATGACAATCTTTTCAAACCTGTTCCGGCGCGCATCGATCATTGCGATGATTTTTGCGCGAATTATCGTGAAGAAACCGGCCAGGCGCAAAGCCAGGATGCGCAGCCGGGTCAGGCCGAGACACATGATAAAAGCCGTTACCAGCAGGCCGATTAAAATGACAGTTGCCCCGGTGTTTCCGAACAGGCCTGACAGAAACTGATCGCCGATGAGCCAGCCGACCAGGCCGCCGCTGAAAGCGGTTATGTTAAAACGCGCGGAAAGCGTTTCCCATCCGGGAGAGTTAATCGTAAAAAGCGCGCTGGCTGAGACCAGCGCCGCCAGGCCCCAGACCAGCCATGGCTTGATCGGCTCATCCTGGCGAAGAAGTAGCAGTAATCCCCAGCCGGCAAAAACGGCCGGGAAAATGAGGGTGGACATGCCGAAAACCATCAAGCCTGCAAACACATACCAAGCTCCGACCGGCCCGATGTAATTTAGAGGCGGGTCATTAGGCGGCATTTTCAGGAGAGATATATCATTGCTTTGGTAGGAAACTGTGGCCAGCACCATCAATACGCTGAGGGTCAGCAGGGCTAATCCCCAAAGTTCGCGAACCCCGGCTTTGCCACTGTTGTTAATATGTGTTTTTAATCTCATTTTTTGAAAACCACGCGCGCAAAGGCCGGTTCAACCATGGCGGTAATATTCCTGCCAGACGGCAAAAAAACCAGGATAGGTAGATCATAGGTGAGCGACGGGTCAAGGTCAATACAGTCAATAAAAGCCTTGGGTGATGTTTTTTTCAGCTCTTCAAGAAGTTCAGCTTTGCCGGTCAGGATAATATTTACCAGGTCGGGAATAATCTCAACTTTAAAAGCGGATGAAGGACGGACAATAACTTCAACAGGGATATTGAAAAGTTCAAGGGTATCGGTTTTTTCGGTAATCTGGACGTTGACATTGACTTCCGGCGGTTCAATGACCGGTGTCCAGGTATTGCTCGGAGGAAGCACGCGGCAGCGTTTGACAAAAGATTCTATCCTTCCTTCAACGTCTACCGGTTCAGTGTAAAGCCACTCGGTCTGGGACAGTTGCTGGGCCGGGCCGCGCAATAACACAATCGCCGGCTCGCAGGTTGTCTTTTCCACTTCTCCTGCAAAAGGCTTGCCGGCCGTGCGGCTTTTGACCGGGACCGGCTTTTCAGATTCGCGGTCGGTGCTGATTTTAATTATTTCAGGTTCAATCCTGACCGCCCGTACGCCGCGCGTTCCCCGGATGTTGCCAAACTGAAGCGGAATGTCAAGCGAACCTGCCAGCGCATTTGTCCGCAGATCAACCAGGACCTTGATCTGTTTGTTGTCAATGAGTCGGATATTTTCCTGGGAACCTCGGAAAGTGACGCGCACCGAGTCGGAAGACTGGTGTAAAACGGCCCAGCCGTCCATAATTTTTATTTCAACCGGAATATTTGAAATTATAACTTCATTATTGATCGTCTCGCTGATTGCGTACCACGATGCGATCGCCAGCACCAATGCCAGCGCTTTGATCCGGATATTGTTTAACAGGGCTTTACGCATATCAAATTCATCCCGCAGGCTTGTCAGCCAGCCTGATGTAATCAGGCCTTGGCATGCTTGTTCGCCTTCATAACTTGGTTTATCCAATCTGTTATTCTGGATAACTTGCTTGTTTTTACCGGGGTGTCTAATAATAATCCTGATAAGAACAGGCGCAGTTGATCTTCATCCAGATTTTGAACAAGGTGGCCCTTGTGTCCCACCGATATATGGCCGCTTTCCTCTGAAACGACCACCACAATCGCGTCGGTCTCGTCTGACATTCCGGCTGCCGCCCTGTGGCGGGTGCCTGCCGTATTGCTTAAATCCGGATGCTGGGACAGGGGGAAAGTGCATTTTGCCGCGACAATACGGTTATTTGAGATTATAACGCCGCCGTCGTGCAAAGGCGTATGCGGGTAAAAAATTGACGCAAGCAATTCAGGCGTCACGGCGCTGTCCATTTTAACTCCGGTTTCCTGGATGGGGCGAGTTCCTATTGACTGCTCAATTGCAATCAAAGCCCCGATGCGGCGGTTGGCCAGCAGATTGACCGCCTGGATAATATGGTCAACCAGAGAAGGAGACCTGGACAAACTTCCAAAAAAATGTCGCTTTCCAATCTCGGCCAGGGCATGACGTATTTCGGGCTGGAAAATTATCAGCAAGGCCACTGCCAGATATACGGATAGTCTCTCCAAAAGCCATGTCAGTGCCTCCAGGCGGAAGAATCTCGTTGCCGCGCTCAGGATGATGAAAATCGTGATCAGCCCGGCCATCATCGGCGCCCCGCGCGTTCCATGCAAAAAATAAAATACGTAATAAAATGCCGCAGCCAGGCAGAGGATCTCGATAATTCCGTTAAAATCAGGCAATATTCCGGGAGACAGCATTTTACGGGTACTCTCCAATAATGGTATTTAAAACTGAAATAACATCACGCGATTCTTTAACATCGTGAACTCTTAAGATACTTGCGCCGTGAAGAAGACAGAAAGCCAAAGCCCCCAGGCTGGAGGCCATACGCTCGTTGATAGCGCGTCCGGTGATCTGGCCTAGAAATTTCTTGCGGGACAGTCCCATAACCACCGGGCGTCCGCATTTTGCCAGTTCTTCAATATGGGCCACAAGTTTCACGTTGTGCTCGATGGTCTTGCCGAAGCCAATTCCCGGGTCAATTGCCGCAAACTCCCGCGGGATTGCTTCCCTGCTCAAAAAATCAATACGTTCATTCAAATGTTTTTCGACTTCAGCAACAACATCTATGTACTCGGGATTATTCTGCATGTCATGAGGTTGGCCTTTTTTGTGCATGAGAATCACCCCTGCCTTGTATCGCCGCGCAGTTCCCGGCATGCTTTTATCCGCTGCCAGCGCCGATATATCGTTGATAATGTGAGCGCCTGCTTTTAAAGCCGCTTCCGCGACCGCGCTTTTCTGAGTATCAATGGATATGAGCGTGTCTTTTTTTGTTATTACTTCTTCTATGACTGGCAAGACGCGGTTCAATTCCGTTTCTGTGTCAACCGGCAGTGATCCGGGACGGGATGATTCCCCGCCAATGTCAATAATATCAGCTCCTTCTTCAATCATTTGCAGCGCGCGCGCAACAGCCCTGTCTTTGTCGGCATATCTTCCGCCGTCGGAAAATGAATCAGGAGTCACGTTGAGGATGCCCATCAGTAAAGCACCGGATTGAAAATTGATCACCCGGTCACGGCATTGCCATGTAAGCTGTGCTTTGTTCACGTTTGCTTTAACTTTCGATACGGCCCTTGGATTCTTCCTTTTCCATCGAATCCGATATTTTTTCAGCTGAAGCATCAGCCGGCAAAACAGCAGCCTTAGTCTCTCCTTCCTTTGGCTCAAGTCTGGCCCGTTCTTCTTCTGATAGCAGCCTCCCATGTTTCACGATTTCCTCAACATCGCGACCGTCAAGGGTTTCTTTTTCAATCAGCAGTTGGGCGATTAAGTCAAGTTTATCGCGGTTTTCGCACAGGATCGCGACGGCCTTCTGGTGACACTCCTTGAGAAGCTTGTTTACTTCCGCGTCAATCCGGCGAGCGGTGTCTTCGCTGAAATCCTGATTGCGGGCGATTTCGCGGCCGAGGAACAACAATTCTTCCTGGGCACCGAAAGTTTGCGGTCCCATTTCACCGCTCATGCCCCAGTTGCATACCATCAGCCTTGCCAGGTGAGTGGCCTGCTTCAAATCATTCCCGGCGCCGGTGGTTATGTCGCCGATAACAAGTTCTTCCGCTGCCCGGCCGCCCATCAGCCCGGTCAGGGTGCCTTTCAGTTTTATTAAGCTTTCGGTATAGCGGTCCTTTACCGGTAATTGCATGGTTGCTCCGAGATAAGCAGTGCCGCGTGGAATAATTGTTATTTTATGCAAAGGCTCCTTCTTTTCCACCATCTGCAGGACGAGGGCGTGACCCGACTCATGGTAGGCCGTCAGTTTTTTCTCTTCTTCGTCCAGTACCCGGCTGCGGCGCTCGCGACCCCAGCGGACTTTATCGCGCGCTTCCTCAAGGTCGCTGCTGTCGACCGATTTCTTGCCCTGCCGCGAAGCCAGCAGGGCGGCTTCGTTCAGGAGATTCGCCAGGTCGGCGCCCGAAAAGCCGGAAGTGCCGCGCGCCAGCCGTCTCAGATCAGCCGCTGGCGCCAGCGTGAATTTTTTTGCGTGAATTTTAAGGATATCTTCGCGGCCTTCAAGGACCGGTAAATCAATGACAATCTGCCGGTCAAAGCGCCCCGGGCGCAGCAAGGCCGGATCAAGCACGTCGGGGCGGTTCGTGGCGGCTATAATAATCACGCCTTCCCGGCTTTCGAATCCGTCCATTTCCACCAGGAGCGCGTTAAGCGTCTGTTCGCGTTCGTCGTGCCCGCCCCCGATTCCGCTGAACCGGCTGCGGCCAACCGCGTCTATTTCGTCAATGAAAATAATGCAGGGCGCATTCTTTTTGCCCTGTTCAAACATGTCCCGTACGCGCGAAGCGCCGACCCCGACAAACATTTCCACGAAGTCGGAACCGCTGATGCTGAAAAAGGGAACGTCCGCCTGCCCGGCAATGGCTTTTGCCAGGAGTGTTTTCCCGGTGCCGGGCGGACCCATTAACAGAACGCCCTTTGGCATTTGCCCGCCGAGCGACTGGAATTTCTTCGGATCCTTCAGAAATTCGACAATTTCCTCAACTTCTTCCTTGGCCTCATTGATGCCGGCCACTTCCTGGAAGGTTATTTTATTGCGGTCGCGCGTCAGGAGGCGCGCGCGGCTTTTCCCGAAGCTCAATGCGCCTGAGCCGACCGACTTCATCTGGCGCATAAAAAAGAAATAGAGCAATCCAAGAACGAGCAGAAAGGGAAGCGCGCCCTGGACCAGCTGCCAGAAATCAAGCTTGGGCCTGCTGAATGAGAATGGAACGCTATTTTTCATCAGCCAGGCCGGCAGGCCGTCGGTGACGACTATGTCAACCCTGAATTTACGTGGGCGGCTTGTTTTCTGGTCAACCACCGTTGTTTCACCGCGAATATATTGCGCGCCGGATGTTTCCGTGACGATTTCACATTTGCGGATTTTACCGCTTTCAACAAGCTGGACAAAATGCGGATTATACTGGATCTCATCAACGGCGTCGCGGTTATTGCGCAGGAGGTTGAAGGCAAAAAGGATGAAAAGGGCCAAAAGGAGCCAGATACTAACTGTTTTCAGGGAAACAGAGGAACGATCGTCATCGTTACGCTCGGGCCTGGTATTTTTATCCTGATTTTGCATTATTATTTTTGACTATATAAATTTCATTAAATTCTACCATAACACTTTTAAATATACAACCGGCTTTGTTCATTTTTTATGATATAAATGAATATTCCCGGTTGTTGTTCCTGCGCCGGATTTTGGTTATGGTAAAGATGCCTTGGAGCTGATGGCATCCAGTTCTATTTCAAAAAGAAGATCGTCCCTGCACATGTCGGTGAAGGCGATCGCCAGATTCGAAATGGAAATATCATGTATCCGGCAGTATTTCTTGAAATGTTCAAGGTAATCAGGGCGCTTAAAATACACGATTCCCCGGAAAACGTTTTTCCAGTTCATAGCACGGGATTGGAGCAGGTTTTCAGCGACGCTCATGGTTAGTTTTACCTGTGAATCAATATCGTTGATATAAAGCGTTTTGCCTTCCTTGCTGATGCTGGCCGTGCCGGAAATATAAAGGCAGCGGCAAGAAGGATATTCCGTTTCCACGGCCCGGCTGAAAGAGCTTTTATATTCAAGCGCCGATTCCTGCATGGGCGAAGGGACGGCCTGGATTTTAACCAGGCCGTTTTTGGGCTGGACCGCGAGCAGGCTTCCTGTCAACGCGGCGCCGTGGGGATTGCCTGCGCCAATCCCGGTGCTGGCCGGGACTACATGCTCAAAAACGCCCGCTTTGTTGAAAAAATCGGTTCTGACTTTATTAAACTCGCCGTACCATTCGGTAATTCGATCGTTATAGAACCAGGTGCGAACGGTGTCCGTGAAATTGAATCCGTGACAACGCAGGGCTTCCTGAAAAATTTCAAATACCGCCCGGGTCTGTTCCGGACGGGAAAGGCTGATGTTTTGCGCAAAGACATTGCTGAGATGGCAATAACGCGCGAAACGGTCCTCGTGAACTAATCCTATTTTTTTCCAGCCGGCCGACACGGTTTTAATGTCATGATTTCCAGAAAGAGCGATCGCCTGGGCGGAGAAAATTCCGCTGGTGCCGGTTAAGGCGTGATAAATACAGGCGGACGGCGTCTCTTCCGCCGCAACGTCATGCAAAAGGCGCCCGTTCCAGCTCTTGTCGGCAAAAACAATCTGTTTCAGTATGACCGTCTTGAGCTTTTCCGCCTCATTGCGGATTATTGCGCCTGCCGGGGAATCACCCTGGCCGTTGATGGTTAAGCAGTTTATTGAAGAAGATTGATCGGTCTGGAATCTTGATACATACACTTCGTGATTTCTTAAGCTGCAAGGGTTCATTTAGTTATTTGAGATTCGGCGGTCATGTTTCGTCAGTTTGTGTAAATTGTCAGATATCGGGGCGGCGCTGATTCCATAAACGCGAATTTAACAATCGCCGTGCTCTCGGTCAATTTACTTTCGGCATTCCCTTCCAAGCGTCAAATGCAAGCTCTTGTCCGTGAAATTGGCAACCTGCCAGCCCTCGGCGATCCGGTAGCCTGGAATCCAGATGATTTCGCCGCCGCATTCAAAAATAGGCAGGCATCGCCGCATGTTAGCCGGAAGTTTCGCGTCACTGAAAATGTCTTGAATCTTTTTCGTTCCTTTCAGCCCGAATGGATGCATCCGGTCGCCGGG